>Ga0209536_100000375_pt1 | contig 71120 bp, 65 predicted proteins | sample DeeMarSeWOR28_12_FD_187461 | JGI IMG/M metagenome (GOLD analysis project Ga0209536, IMG submission 187461) | Marine sediment microbial communities from White Oak River estuary, North Carolina - WOR-2-8_12 (SPAdes) (version 2) | ecosystem: Environmental > Aquatic > Marine > Intertidal zone >...
ATTTTGAGTTTTGCCCTTTTGTTTCATGTATATAAGATGCAGCAATAAGAATATGACCAGATAAGAAATGGCTTCATAAATTTGGGTTGGATGCTTTGGTACGGTTTCGCCATTCCGGATAAAAATAAACCCCCAGGGTAAAGATGTTTCAACACCATATATTTCTGAATTCATCAAATTTCCCATCCGTATGAAAAACCCGGCCAGGGCAACCACGATAACCACCCGGTCAATCAGCCACAGAAATGGTTTTTTGGAATTTTTAGATAAAAGATATAACGCAATAAGAATTCCTATTGCTGCGCCATGACTGGCCAGTCCGCCCTGCCAGATTTTCAGAATTTCAACAGGCCGGCTCAGATAATATGCCGGTTCATAGAACAGGCAATGCCCCAGACGGGCACCGATTATCGTACCAAGAGCAACATAAATTGTCAGTTTATCAAGTAAATCAATGCGGATCTTTTCAATTTTGAAATATTTACTCATAATTAAATAACCGAAAAAAAATCCCGAGGCAAATAATAAACCATACCAGCGAGGAGCAAAATTTCCAATTCTAAAAATCTCAGGATTGACATTCCATTCAATGAATGATTCCATATTAGTAGGATATATTAGATTCTCAAAACTACTAAATTAATCTTATCTATTAAGATTTTTGACTGGTGGTTTATGTCTATATTTGTATCTCGGGGGTCAGACATATGACGACGAGGAACCCATGAAGATATGACCTGGAGAAACCAATATGAGGAATTCATACAGCACCATAATAATCAAGCAAATTTTAATTGCCGTTATTTTGGTGTTCACTGATTGTGCCCGCATTGGCTCTCCTGCAGGCGGACCCATGGACGAAAAACCTCCGGAAATCAAAAAAAGCACCCCACTCAATTATTCCACACAATTTGATAAGAAAAACATAGAAATACAGTTTGATGAATACATCAGGCTTGATGACATCAACCAGAAGCTTATAATTTCCCCACCACTTAACACACGACCCCAGATCCGAACAAAAGGAAAGTCGATTCAAATAACAATTGATGACACTTTGATTTCCAACACGACATACACATTTAATTTTAATGATGCTATTGTTGATAATAATGAGGGAAATCCACTCGAAAATTATCAGTTTGTGTTTTCAACCGGCGATGCATTGGATTCATTGATTCTTTCCGGACGGGTTATCCAGGCGTTTGATAATGAAATTCCGAAAAATGTTATTGTGGTTCTGTATGAAGACCTTTCCGATTCAGCGATTTTTAAAGCACAACCATTATTTTTGACAAAATTAAATGAAAAGGGCCAATTTCTTTTAAGGAATTTAAAATCCGGATCGTATCAGCTCTATGCATTGCAGGATGAAAATGCGAATTATACATATGATCCACCTGAAATGGTTGCTTTTTCTGATTCCATCGTCCGGCTAAATCCGGAATACAGCGCATACCTGTCAGTGGATGATACCAGTAGTCGAATTTCAATGGACAGCATCCATATGTTTTTGTTTTCTGAAACTCTTTCGGAGCAATATCTTAAAACATCTGAACGACCGCGGAAAGAATATTTTCAGCTGGTATTTAACATCCCGCCCATTTCATTACCCATTATTGAAATGGTTGATCATCCGTCTGATTCATGGTTTATCGACGAACAATTTGTAATTGGTGACACCATTGGATTTTGGGTTACCGACACCAGCCTGATTGCAAAAGACGTTCTGGATATTGCCATACAATATCCTATACAAAAAATAGAAAATGAAACCATTTTTGAATCCGATACCATACGGTTGAGATATTCGGCGCCAAAAAGAAGTCGGCGACGGCCAAATACAGAAATCAGCGAAGAAATTGAAACATTAGAATTAACAATTTATGCTGGTTCCGGATTTCAACTCGATCTGGAGAAGAATATCTTAATTGAAACGAAAACCCCACTAAATTCATTTATTTCGGAAAAAATGCATTTGATTTCTATTGTTGACTCCATCAGACAAGAAGAAGCCTTCACGTTGCTTAAAGATACAAATCAGATACGGAAAATGATATTGTCCCACGACTGGAAAGCGGGTGCCAAATATGAATTAGAAGTGTTACCCGGGGCTATTACCGACATATATGACCGCACCAATGATACGGTGCATTTTTCATTTGGAGTGCGTGAACGTGATTTTTATGGAAACATTATTTTAGTACTGGAATCGATCGACAAACCCTTAATCATCCAATTGCTTGATGAAAAAGAAAAGATATTGAAAACAACATCGACAAATTCAGATACCACTATTTATTTCAGGCTGTTACACCCCAGAAATTACAGAATCAAGGCGATCTGGGATGCAAATCAAAATGATCGTTGGGATACCGGAAATATCCTGGAACACATTCAGCCAGAAAAAGTAGAATATTATGAAGAACTGATCAAATTACGTTCAAATTGGGATTTCGAAAAAAACTGGTCTCCCCGGTTTAACAAGAATTAGGATATGATGAAGATCCAAATCCATTAAAAAAATAACATCATGAAACCGTATGTTTGTCTTCTTTTGGTTTGTCTTGGCATGCCATCTTTTGGGCAACAGGGTTCTGAGCATCCTCAATTTTCAACGTATTATTACCAAAGGAAAACCTTATTTGATTTGTTACCCAATTCTGAGCACGAGATCATCTTTTTAGGAAATAGCATAACAGACGGAGGCGAATGGACAGAATTGTTTTCAGATTTGAATATTAAAAATCGTGGTATTTCAGGCGATATTACAGATGGGGTACTATTTCGGCTGGATGAGGTTCTGGAATCCAACCCGGTGAAAATCTTTATTATGATTGGCACGAATGACCTGGCTATTGGCAGGACACAGGATGAGATCCTTCGGAATTATATAAAAATCATGGATCGCATATCCAGAGAAAGTCCCCAAACCAAAGTTTATATTCAAAGCATATTGCCTGTAAATAATACGTTCAATCAATTCCCAAATCACACGAATAAGTCGGATGAGATACAACAAATGAATGCGAAACTAAGAGAACTGGCCATTTCACGATCTTTCCAGTTCATTGACCTGGATCCGGTATTTACTGATGAATCGGGTCGGCTTAAGAAGGATTTCACCAACGATGGCTTGCATTTAACGGGTCCTGGTTATATGGCATGGAAGCATGTTTTAAAACCCTATTTAGAAATGCAATAAATCCGATTATGAAGATCCGAAGAATTTCATTTGGAATCATCCCATTCTTGTTCGCCCTGTCACTCAGTTTGGGACAGGTTGCCTCGGTCGAATATGGTCAGGCCTCCTTTTATGCGGATGCGCTTCAAGGGAACAAAACAGCAAGCGGTGAAACATATTATCACAATGAATATACTGCAGCACACCAATCCTTGCCGTTTAATACCTGGGTTCGGGTCACCAACCTGGATAATCAAAAGTCTGTACTGGTTCGAATCAACGACCGGGGTCCGTTCATTCAAGGCCGAATTATTGATCTTTCCAAGTATGCCGCACGAGACCTGGACATGATAAAAACAGGTGTTGCCAGAGTCAAAATTGAGGTATTACCAAAAATTACGGAACCGGAATCCGCTTATTCCGCATTTCATCAAAACGAAAAAAACCCAGGTACTTTTGGATTTTATAAGATGTCCATTGAACCATATACGCCAAAAGGATTTGGAGTTCAAATCAGAAGTTACCATGAATTGGATCACCTTTTTAAGGAATCAGAACAATGGCCCGGGGAACCCAATCCACATTTTATTATACACATGATTGGAGATGCAAATGCAAGAGCGTACAAAGTCATTATCGGGGAATTTAAAAACCGAAAAGAGGCTGAAAAGCTCAGAGATAATATCAGAACAGAGTTCCCTGATTGTTTTATTGTTGAATTTTAAAAATTTCGTTATATGATATCCAGGCGATCATTTATATATTCTGGCACGATGGCTGCTGCTGGTTTAATGACCTCATGGCATACCACCGGCACTGAAGGTAAAGCATTAATTTCAAGGCGTCCGCCCAAAGAAAAAAGAAAATTTTCAAGTGAAGCGGTTGAACGCACCATCGAAATGGTCCGAAATCATATTTCAGATCCTGAGCTGGCCTGGATGTTTGAAAATTGTTTTCCCAACACATTGGATACCACCGTTACGTTTACGTTAAAGAACAACCGGCCAGATACCTTTGTTATTACTGGTGATATCCATGCCATGTGGCTAAGAGACTCCACGGCACAAGTATGGCCCTATCTGCCAATGGTTTCTGAAGATGGGGCTTTAAAGAATCTCATTGCCGGTGTCATTAACCGGCAAACCGATTGCATCCTGATTGATCCGTATGCCAATGCTTTCAATATTGGCCCTACAGGCGGAGGATGGGAAGATGATTTAACGGAAATGAAACCAGAACTGCATGAACGCAAATGGGAAATCGACTCTCTGTGTTATCCAATCAGGCTGGCCTACAGATATTGGAAAGAAACAGGAGACCACACCTGGTTCGATGAGAAATGGAACCAGGCCATGCATCTGGTGGTGAAAACATTCAGAGAACAGCAAAGAAAAGAAGCGTTTGGACCCTACAAATTTCAGAGAGTCACAGCCTGGCAAACAGATACGGTGGCAGGCGCTGGATATGGGAATCCAATCCAGCCTGTTGGACTGATATGTTCAATATTCAGACCCTCTGATGATGCTACAATCTATCCCTTCCTGGTACCCTCCAATTTGTTTGCAATCGTATCACTCAGACAACTGGCCGAAATGCAGATCGAATTATTTTCAGACAACAATTTTGCAGCAGAATGTAATTTGTTAGCTCAAGACGTTCAAACAGCGCTAGAAACTTATGCCATAGAAGAACACCTGGATTTCGGACGAGTGTATGCATATGAAGTAGACGGATTCGGCAACCAGCTCTTTATGGATGACGCCAACATACCCAGCCTGTTATCATTACCCTATCTGGATATTTGTAAAACCGATGATCCAGTCTATCTGGCAACCAGGGATTTCGTGCTGAGCAAACAAAACCCATATTTTTTTAAAGGAACATATGGTGAAGGCATAGGAGGCCCCCACGTGGGATTGCAAATGATCTGGCCCATGAGTATCATTATGCGTGCATTAACAAGTCAATCAGATACTGAAATACAAATATGTCTTGAAACGTTAAAAAAAACCCATGCTGGAACGGGCTTCATGCATGAATCTTTTCATATGAACCACCCACAAAATTTTACACGCAAATGGTTTGCCTGGGCCAACACATTATTTGGGGAGCTGATCCTGAAAACCTATAAAGAACGCCCCCATTTGTTAATGTCGTAAGCAGCATGGTTTTTTCTTCCCAATTCATGCTTTTTCTTACATTTGTGATGCCTCTCGAATACATATTCTATAAAACTAAAAAATGACAAATTCTGGTTCAAAATTTAAGACGCTACCCATTTTTCTTGCTTTTTTATGCATGGGTTTTGGTGATGCTGTTGGCCCTTTTGTAGGTCTGGCTAAGGAACATTTTCACCTTACGAACTTTTTGGCCACTTTAATTCAGTTTGTTGGCTTTATCATGTTTTTCTTTCTTTCCATTCCCATGGGAATTTATCAGGATAAGAAAGGGAAAAAACACGTGCTGATGCTGGGTTTATTTGTGGCATTAATGGGGCTGATCATACCCATTTTTGGACGGTTTGATTCCTATGCTGTATTTCTTATTACCATTTTATTATTGGGAGGAGGCGCGGCCATTTTACAAGTGGCAGGCAACCCCATCATGCGTGATGTTTCTCCGGAGGGGAAATACTCAAGAAATCTGTCCCTCGGTCAATTTGTCAAAGCCATTGGTTCGCTATCCGGGCCCATAATTCCAGTCATTGCAGCCCGTTTTTTTGGCGCTGATTGGCAATTGATTTTTCCCATTTACTCTGTTGCATTACTGATAACCCTGGCCATTCTATGGTTTACCAATATTGAGGAACACAAAGTTAATACAGTCAGCCCAGCCACATTCAGTTCCAGTTTTAAACTTCTGGGAAATGGATTCGTTGCCATGATGGTACTGGGCATTTTTATATATGTTGGTGCGGAGCAAAGCATGAGTTCCGGAATACCCCTGTTTTTAGATGATAATTTTGGTATCGATATTCAAAAAACTGGCGTGGCAGGGACTGGTTTATTTTTTCTGGCCCTGATGATTGGGCGTTTCTTGGGCGCGGTGATCTTAAACTGGATGTCAGCAAAATCTTTTTTGGTAACCACCGTATTGGTGTCAATACTGGGAATCGTTGGTTTGTTTGTGGGAGGGCAGGTGATTGCCATTGTAAGTTTTTTTATCATCGGTTTGGGTTTTGCCAATATATTTCCATTGATATTTTCCATTGCCGTTGATCACATGCCCGAGCGAACCAATGAGCTATCAGGACTAATGGTTACTGCCATTGTTGGGGGCGCCATTATGCCCCCCATTATGGGAAAAATTGCAGATATTTCAAACATGTCAATAGGATTTTTTGTTCCTCTGGCCGGAATACTTTATATCGCATTCCTGGCATTTAAAGTGAGTAAAACATCATAGAGTTATCCTGGTATGAAAAATGCAGTTGTTGGCATTGATATCGGCGGCACCAACAGTGCGATTGGATTGGTGGATAAAACCGGAACCATTTTGGCTGAAACCACAATCCAAACCATCGGCTATCCGAAGGTTGAACTTTTTATTCAGGACCTGGATCTGGCCATCACACATCTTTTGAATAATATTAAACAACCTTTGCAGCTTAAGGGCATTGGAATAGGAGCGCCGAATGCAAACTATTATAAAGGAACCATAGAAAATGCCCCCAACCTGCCATGGAAGGGAATCTTGCCATTTAAAGACATCTTCCACGCCCATAGGTCATTACCCATATCACTGACCAATGATGCCAATGCCGCAGCAGTTGGTGAGCTGATATTTGGAGGCGCAAAAGGAATGAAAGATTTTATTTTATTAACTCTCGGGACAGGATTGGGAAGCGGAATCGTGGTAAATGGAGAAGTGGTGTATGGACACACGGGGTTTGCAGGGGAAATGGGGCATATGGTGATCATGCCGGGAGGGCGTGAATGCGGTTGTGGGAAAAGGGGATGTCTTGAAACCTATGTGTCTGCTACCGGAATCTGCAGGTCTGCATTTGAATTATTGATGCAACGAAAAACGCAAAGTATTTTGAGACAGTATGCCTATAAAGACCTGTCATCCAGGATTATTTCAGATGCTGCCCAAAATGGCGATGCCCTGGCCCTGGAAGCGTTTAATATAACAGCTGAGTATTTGGCCCTGGCTATTGTTAATGCCCTGGCATTTACCAGCCCGGAAGCCATCTTCCTGTTTGGTGGTCTGACCGGCGCCGGGAAACTGTTAATGGAACCCACGCAAAGGTTTCTGGATCAATACGTTCAGGTGTTTTACAAAGGATCATTTGAGTTATTATTTTCGTCACTGGAAGAAAATAATGCAGCTATTTTGGGAGCCAGTGCATTGGCCTGGAAGGAAATGGAATAATATCTTACATGAAAAATAATAAGGCGAATATTCTGGAGATTCCTCAGTTGGACCAGGTTATTGGATCACATACTGTATCAGATATTTCATGTGCCCTGGATCAACAAGCCGAAAAGGTTCCAATCAATAATATTCCCTGGCCGGATGCATTTCCTTATACCCCGGATGTTCATTTCAGGATGGCATATAACCAGTCAGAAATATTTCTTAAATACCAGGTACATGAATCGTATTTACGGGCCAAGGTGAAATCAGACAATGGTCCGGTTTATCAGGATAGTTGTGTTGAATTTTTTATTAAATCCCCTACGGAAAACCATTATTATAATTTTGAGTTTAATTGTATCGGTACCTGCCTGATGCAGGTAGGATTTTCGAGGGATAACCGGGAGTTTGCCCCCGGACGTCTGATGGGTAAGATACAACGGATTTCAAGCCTGGGCCAGCATGTTATAGAAGAAAAATCAGGAGATTTTACATGGGACCTGGTTGTGATTATACCACTGGAAACATTATTTCTCGATAACCTCAGCAATCTGCAGGGGATCGAGATGCATGCGAATTTTTATAAGTGCGGCGACCTGTTAACCTGCCCTCATTACCTGTCGTGGAATCCAATCAGGACTTCGGATCCGGATTTTCACAGACCAGAAGATTTTGGAATATTAGTATTTAAGTAAAGAATAAATTTATGCTTAAAGGAAATGCGATCATTGGACAATCGGGAGGTCCCACATCCGTCATCAATTCAAGTCTGGCCGGCGTCATCGAAACATCACATTCATCGCCTGCAATTCGCAATATTTATGGGATGAAGTATGGGATAGAAGGTTTTATGAATCAGCAAATCATCGACCTGGGAAGGCAGCCTGCTCATATTATTAAAGGCTTGCGACAGACACCATCATCGGCACTGGGATCAACCAGGCATAAATTAACAGATGAAGATTTGCCAAAAATTTTAGACGTCATGGTGGCCCATGATATCAGATACTTTTTTTTGATCGGTGGGAACGACACAATGGACACCATTAACAGGGTTGAGCAGTTTTGTGAAAAAGCCGGTTATGATCTTATAGGAGTGGGTATTCCCAAAACGGTCGATAATGATTTGTTTGGCACCGACCACACCCCTGGATTTGCCTCTGCAGCCAGGGCCAATATCCTGAACGTATTACAGGCAGGGATTCTGGCCCGAGACATGCAAAAAGTTGACAAATTTGTTGTATATCAAACCATTGGAAGGGATTCCGGTTGGCTTGGGGCTGCAACAGCTATGGCAAAAAAAGAAAACGATGACGCTCCCCACCTGATCTATACTCCGGAACATGTGTTTTATAAGGATCAATTTCTTTCCGACGTTGAAAAGTGTATCAAAACATATGGATGGGTTTCAATCGTCTGTGGCGAAGGACTTAAATTTGAGGATGGCACGCCGGTTAGCTCTTCTCAAACAAAGGATAAATTCAAAAACATTGAATTCGGAGCCATGGGTGGTGCCAGTGTGGGGCTTAATTTGCACCGGATGATAAGCGATGAATTTGGCTTCAGGGGTGAATTTCAAATCACAGAATCTCTGATAATGAGTGCAATGGATAGGGCCGTCGCCCTGGATATTGAAGAAGCGTATCAGTGTGGCGTAGAGGCTGTATCTATTGCCACAAAAGGAGAATCTGGTAACATGGTTACCATTGAGCGAGTCAGCAATCAACCCTATCGGGTAAAATATGGCAAAGCGTTACTCCAGGATGTGGCAATTAAAGCCAAGCCCATGCCAATGGAATATTTCAATGAGGAAGGAAATTTTGTCAGCCATTTATTTCTGGAATATGTTCGTCCTTTAATTGGAGATTTGCCAGAATTTATACGACTTGAAAACAACATGCTCAAATAATTCTAAAAAGGTACATTATATGAAAAGACGATTTAATAAAGTTGCAGTTTCCATTCAGGCCCACCCGGATGATACTGAAGCATGGTGTGCCGGAACATTGAAATTATTAAAGGATAAGGGATATAAAATCGTTATTGTTACCATGACAGCCGGCGGTATGGGTGGAATCAATTCAACTGAAGAAGACACCATTCAGATGCGTATGGAAGAAGCCAGGAAAGCGGCACAGGTACTCGATGCTGAATATTTTTGCCTATGTGGCAGGGATGGATATTTATTTGATACCGAGGAGTTAAGAATAAAAACCATTTCCTTGATACGAAAAGTACAAGCCGGTGTGGTCTTTACACATTTGCCCATGGATTACCACAGTGATCATCGTGTCACATGTAACATTGTGGAGTCGGCCACCATGATATCATCATTGCCCAATGTTCCATCCCAGGAGAAACCCTTGGGGGTAACACCGCTTCTGTATCATACAGCACCATTGACCCTCAGTGACCCTTTGGGCTCCGAAATTGTCCCACCGCATTTTTATGTAGATGTGACCACGGTGATGGAAACGAAAATGAAAATGCTTTCACACCATCAATCCCAGATCGATTTAATGCGTGTCATGCATAAAATGGATAACTTTTTTGAAATGGCCAAACAGGCCAATGCAAATTACGGAAAATTAGTTGGTGTAGAATATGCCGAAGTATTCTGGCAGCACCTGGGTGGTGGATTTCAACGTGAAAAACAGATTCAGGATGACCTGCATGAATTTATTATATCCCGGTAAGTTACAGATCATTTAATATTTGAAAATTGTTTTAAAATGGATTTAACAAAAGACACGTACTCAAAATTTGCGCTCGTTCGGGAAATGATGGAAACGCCAGCAATCGTCCGGTCGTTCAACCCGGAACCAGCCAAACGATTTGTATCCTCTCTTAGGGATAAGAAAAAACTTTTCTTTACCGGAGAGGGTAGCAGCAGAATCTTTCCGGCTAAAAGAGCCATTACATATGCTTTAAGAAATGGAATCGATGTATCATTGATGACCGAAGGTGCCACCCAAAGTATAGAATATGATCTGCGCAATTTTATGGTTTTTGGAGCTTCAAATTCAGGGCAAACAAAAGAAGTGGTACGCTTGTTTATGAATTTGAAAAAGGAATTACATTCTTCATTTTATGGATTGACAGCCAATTCCCACACAAAACTGGAAGAATTGGCATTGGATACACATATCCTCAATTGTGGTAAGGAAATGGCTGTGGCCGCAACCAAATCAGTTGTTGAACAGGCTCTTTTCTATGACAGCTTGATCCGTCATTTTCAGGGGAAAAATATGGGGAACTTGTCCTCGACGGCAAACCTAATGGAGGACGTGTTAACACAGCCCATAGAGGATCAGCTAATCCGTGTTATGAAAAATGCTGACATGATTTATTTTGCAGGCAGGAACAATGGTGTTATTGAAGAACTCACTCTTAAGACGAATGAAATTACACGGAAAAAATCTGATTTTCTCGAAGGCACCTATGCTGTTCATGGTATTGAGGAGGTGATGGATGAAAATGAAGTGGTCATCCTGATGGAACCATTTGAGGAAGAAGAGGAAAAATTTAAACAGTGTCTTGTTGATGGTGTGCGTATGAAGGTCATTGCTATTTCTACAAGAGAAACCATTTTTCCAACAATCCGTATACCCGATGGCGGAGAATTCAAAGAATATATTGAATTGCTGGCCGGCTGGAATGTTCTGGTTGAAATCGGGATGGCCTTGGGTATCGACCTGGATAAACCAACACGGGCACGTAAGGTGGGGAACGAATACATTGTTTAATTCATAATGCATGAATCATTCTAAATTACAAAAACAAGTCGCCATTGGTATCGATATCGGAGGCACCAATACCTTGTTTGGTATCGTTGACCGAAAGGGTACATTCCTCGCAGAGGGCTCTATAGATACGGGCAATTATGAAGAAATTGAGGTCTTCCTGGCGGCTTTAAATGAAAAAGTCAGGGTTTCTTTACGCAAATTAAACTCAAGAGTACATGTCGTCGGTATTGGTATTGGAGCACCTGTCGGCAATATAAAAAATGGGTGCATCGAAAATGCGGTAAATCTGCCATGGAAAGGCATTATCCCGTTAACAAAATTATTCAGTGAATATACCACATTGCCGGTTATCCTGACGAATGATGCCAATGCCGCTGCAGTTGGAGAAATGATTTACGGCGGTGCCAGGCAAATGAAAAATTTTGTAGTCATTACACTGGGAACCGGACTGGGAAGCGGAATCGTTACAGATGGCAAACTACTGACCGGTGAAAACGGACTGGCCGGTGAGATTGGACACACCCTTATACGGCCGGGGGCCAGTAATAGAGAATGCGGATGCGGCAGAAAAGGATGTCTGGAAACATATGTGTCTGTTACAGGAATTAAAAGAACCTTTTTCAAGATTTTATCAGATTCGATTGCGCCAAGCAAATTGCGCGAAGTCAGTTTTAATCAATTGACAGGCAGCATGATTTATGAAGCTGCAAAGGAAGGCGATGTCATTGCAAAAAAAGCCTTTGCACATACGGGAGAGATGCTGGGCTTTAAGCTGGCCGATGTGGTTGCGCACACAAATCCTGAGGCCATATTTTTGTTTGGTGGTCTTTCCCTTGCAAAAGAATTCATTTTTGAGCCAACTCAAAAAGCCATGGAGGAGAATTTATTGCAACACTATCGAGGCAAAGTAAAATTATTGCCTTCAGAAATAGATTCTCAAAAAGCAGCCGTTCTGGGGGCCAGTGCACTGGCCTGGAATGAACAGGAAAATTCCATATCTGAACAATAAACCCGGTTCCATTTTATTATGAATAAGTAATGCGCTCAATATGCCATATCTTTTTGTTGGCGTCTTTATGGCTTTTAGGGTCTTGTAATAACCAGTCCTCTAACCGGAACCAACCAGGCCAGGATGATTCATCTCATAAAGTTGCCGTTAAATCAGAAAATGGGATACGAGAATATCAAAGCATTAATGATTCGGGAACGACTATAGCGACACGCTTTAATACCCCGCCTGATTATCACAGAATGCCAGTGGAGAAAGATTCATTCGGAGCCTTTTTAAGATACCTTCCTTTAAAACCACATGGCACCAAAGTCCGGTATTTTAATGGCCATATTAAATCTCCGGAAAATATTTATGTCGCTGTGGTTGACTACGAGGTTGGAACAGAAGATTTACAGCAATGCGCCGATGCCATTATCAGGCTTCGTGGTGAGTTTCTCTTTAAACAACGAAGACTGGATGAAATTGTTTTCAATTTTACCAGTGGTGATACAGCCCGTTTTCTTCATTATGCAGGGGGATACAGACCCGTGGTGGTAAATAATAATGTTGCCTGGGTAAAGAAAGCAGACCCAGATTCATCATATGGTTCTTTTCAGAATTATCTTGAGCTGGTTTACCAGTATTCTGGTACGTATTCGTTGAATAGAGAGTTAAATCAGGTTGAGCAGCCGAATCAGATAGCCATTGGTGATGTATTTATTGTAGGAGGATTCCCGGGGCATGCGGTATTGGTTGTGGATGTGGCCGAGCACAAACAAACTGGAGACAAATTGTTCCTTTTGGCTCAGAGCTATATGCCAGCACAGGAAATTCAAATACTATCCAATCCGGAATCGAGTTGCCTCTCTCCATGGTATAAACTCGAACCATCCAAATCCCTTATCACCCCTGAATGGGCATTTGATTATTCTCAATTAAGAAGATTTCGGTCTTATTAAAGTCATGTGGCTGCCCTTTTTAAATTCTTCGTGATTTTTTAACTTGTAAAGGAAATTAAAAGGGCCGGTTCAATATGGGCAGTTTTTTTCAGTTTTTGGTCAGGTTGCTGGTCATTGGAGGCCTGAGTATGGTTTTTATCCTGGCCTTGATTTTTCTAAGACCATCTCGGGTTCACAGACGACGAAAAATATCGACATCCATATTAAAGATCACCTATCTTGCCTATTTAGCAGTGTACCTATTATTCGTCTATATCATATCTTTCACAGAAAAAGATCTCCAGGAATATTTTCATGAAAAGAATTATATTCTGGCCGTGCTGGCCGGTCTGATCCCCTCTATGGGCATGCTTTTACGACGGCGTGTAAAAAAAATACGATCACCCTACAATTATATGCTAAGCGGATTACATGCCCTCATTATTATTTTTTTATTGAGGTTTTTCTTTCAGGTTCTGGTGGTTTTATAAACCGGTTGTTCGTATTTCAGAATGTATTTTTAATTTGTACGGCCCGTGTTGAATCGTGCGAAATATCTAAATGAGACACCAAAAGAATCCAGATGAATCATCTCCGGATGCCAGGGCTTTAAATCTGACAATGCATCGGGAATAACAATATGGCTCGGCCAAAAACCGAACCGTGAATTATTAATTACAATATTACCGCTGTTGTTTTTGAAGCAAATTATCGATTCAGCCTCACCCGATCTTTTGAAATTTAACCAAATACCCCAATCGGTTGGGATTGGAAGAAAATACATAAATTGTGCTCGATTTAACAGACCACCCTTGCTCGATGATGACCATTGCCATGAAAAAATCAATTTGGAGCATCAGCCTGGTACTCCTATTATCTGTTCAGTACAGTACTGCTCAATTAAATATTCAGAATTATATCGAGAAAGGAAAACGAAGTTTATTTCAAGGTGATAATTCGGATGCCATCAACCGGTTTAACGCCGTTATAAAAATTAATCCCGAATTATTTCAACCCTATTTTTTCAGAGGCGTGGCCAAATTCAATCTGGGAGATTATGTGGGTGCCCGAACAGATTTCACCCTGGCCTTAAAATTGCATCCGTATTTTTCTCATGCCTATCATTACAGAGGCATCACCCAGGAACGATTAAATAACTATAACAGTGCTTTGAATGATTATAATGCCGCTCTTGAAATTGATCCCGTCAATGATGATATATACTCAAGTCGCGGGTTTACCCGGATTTTAATGAACGATACCATTGGGGCGTTAAAAGATTTTAATGAGGCCATTATGTTAAATCCATACAGCTACCAGGCGTATCTCAACAGAAGCACAGTATGGGCAATGCAGGAGCACTTTGAAAAAGCCCTGGAAGATTGCAGCAAAGCCATCAGCCTAAACAAATATAACATTGATGCATTCTATCGTCGCGGACTAATATGGTACCAGATGGACGACCTCGCAAAAGCACAGGAAGATTTTAATTTAATTATTAAAATAGATTCTACGAATTCCAGAGCGTATTATTTCAGGGCTTTAACCAGATATAAGCAGGATGACCTCCAGGGTGCCATGGAGGATTATAATCGTGTTATTGAGTTGGATCCCTTAAATGCTCTGACCTATTACAATCGTGCCATTTTAAAATCTCAAACAGGTGATGAATCTGGCGCCATTGGGGATTATGACCAGGTCATACATTTGAATCCCAATAATATTTTTGCGTATTATAATCGGGCTGGAGTTAAAATTAAAACCACAGACCTACTGGGTGCTCTGGAGGATTTAGACAAGGTTGTTGATTTGTATCCCGGTTTTACCCAGGGCTATTTAAATCGGGCACATGTGAAAAGTTTACTCAATGATTATGCCGGCGCCATGCAAGATCAGGAATTGGCAAAAAGAATTTCAACCGACTCTATCTATTACAATACCCTGGCAAAAATAGATTCGTCTTATTTTAATAAGATCATCGAATTAAAAGCACATTTTGAAAGTGGCAACCTAATATCAAACCAGATTTCATCCAGGGAGCCTGAAATTACAATGATCCCTGTTTTCATATTAAGTCTGTCAGAAAGTGAAAATGAATTTCGATTTTTTAATCCGGAGGTCGAGAAATTAAATCGCTCATCAGCAGGTAATTTTTTCTTCAAACTGATCTTATCATCCGACATGAAGAGACCTATACATCAAATAGGAGAGAATATTTATAATGAATTTTCATTCAAAAAGGATAGCTGGCCCTTGTTGTTCCTAAAAGGTATGGAGGCCGGGTTGAATCAGGATTTTAATAGTGCTTTTGAAATATTAAATGAAACCCTGAAAACAGATCCGGATAATTATTTAGTGTATTTCAATATTGCAGGACTCAAATTCCAGCTAATGGAATTATTAAATTCCATTGATATTAAGGAAGATTTCCTTCTGATTGATGATCGTGATTCCCAGGCTAGAAAAGTGGCCCATTCTGAGATTTCAAATTATGGAGAAATAATTGATGATTATAACCGGGTCATTGTCCTGAGGCCTGATTTTGCCCTGGCCTATTTTAATCGTGGTTATATCAAAAGTTTGAATAATGATATTCCCGGAGCGATAATGGATTACCGTCTTGCCATATCACTGAATCCTGAATTGGCTGAGGCATTTTTTAACAGGGGGCTGATTCAGATTTATCTGGATGATATAGAAAAGGCATGTGAGGACATCAGCAAAGCCGGTGAATTGGGTATACCGGAAGCGTATTATGTCATAAGAAGATATTGCAGGTAGAAAATAAATCGTTGGTTGTTAATCGTTCATGGCCCGGTTTAAAAAATCGATAAACGGATACATGGCTTTAAACATCCTGATGACATTTTCAGGAAATTGCTCAGCCAGCTTTATATCTCCAATCGAGGCAAATACCGTATAACTTTTAAATCGGAGCAATTCCATTTCTGGAAAATCTTTGGGAAATCCTTTCGGGATGGTTTTTAGTTGCTCTCCCTGTATACCACTAAATACATTCGTGAATGATTTTTCTGAAATAAGGGCTTTGAAAATGGATGGATTCTGGAATATATGATTTCGCACCTTTCGAAGTGTTTCTGATGGGGGCTGATGCAAACCTCCTGCAGCCATGGAATTTCCAGGTTCCAGGTGAAAATAATATCCAGCACGATTACCCTTCCTCCCTTTTGGGGATATAAATGCGCCAAAATGGGTTTTATATGGCGATTTATCCTTAGAAAAGCGAATATCTCTATAAATTCTAAAAATACAATCGCGGGCCTGTAATGCCGGTATGGATGAATCAAATTTCCTGATTTCATGAATGATCAGCTCGACCATGAGTTCCACGCTCTGCAGCGCCTCCTGATAATCTTTCTTGTGCTCATGAAACCAATCACGACGATTATTATTTTTCAAGTCCTCAAGAAAAATGAACAATTTGGGAAATGACATGATGTATTATTTTGAAAACCAATTTAGATCAATATTTTGATACCTGCAAATTTGAAACAGGGCCATAAAGATTATTCATAATGAACAGACAATGAAAGTTATAAGCAATTTCGGAAGAATTTTGGAAAAAATACATTTCATGAAAATTATTTTGTTTCTGAGTTTGAAATTTGGCTATTGACTGTTTGTTAAGGGGTATGCAGGGCCCATATATTTGAGTTATATTTGTGAAAAATAACCGATAAAATTTGAATCGTTATTGTATCATAGTGGCAGCTGGACAGGGAACAAGAATGAACACCCAAACACCGAAACAATTTTTAATCATTCAGGGTCTGCCAGTGTTATTTCATTCCATTAATGCCTTTACTCATGTGGACCCTGAAATTCGGATGATATTGGTGCTGTCCGAAAAAGATCACCCCCTTTGGTATGAGCTTGTTCAGACCCATTCTTATACCTCGCCGGTCATTTTAAGACCCGGTGGTCCCACCCGGTTCCATTCGGTTAAAAGCGGACTGGAGGCTGTTGATCAGGATGGCCTGGTAGCCATTCATGATGGTGTCAGACCGTTGGTATCATCCCATTTAATCCAAACATGTTATCGGGTTGCCGAAGAAAAGGGCAATGCCATTCCTGCCATCCCCATACCGGAATCACTGAGAGAAGTTCGTCAATTTGACAACCGGGCTGTTGATAGAAACAGATATGTGCTTATTCAAACACCACAGGTTTTTCAAAAAGAGCAAATAAAAAACGCATTTACCCAGACCTATCGTGACACATTTACCGATGAGGCCTCCATGGTAGAGGCGATGGGCTATCCAATACACCTGGTTGATGGTGATCCATACAACCTGAAATTAACCAATGCGGCTGATTTGAAGACCATCGAAGCCATCATGTCAACATCCCAATAACCCGGTTTTTAATACTCTATTTTTGCAATTCTTTTCCAACAATTTGTAAAATTGTATAAAAACCCAGGAAACTTTTATCAGCAAATTTGTTTCCGGAGTTTTTATTTTTACTTTTGCACCCATGAAAACAACAAACGAAGACATTTTAGAGAAGGTAAATATACTTTACAACAAATTTGGCATCCGAAGTGTTACCATGGAAGATGTTGCCAGAGAATTGGGCATTTCAAAGAAAACACTCTATCAATTTGTGTCAGATAAAGAAGATCTTGTTGAAAAAGTGATGATGTTTAATTCCAAAAAGGTGGGTGAAATGTTTCGCAATGCAGCAGAGGAATCTATGAACGCCATTGAGCAGGTATTCAGGTTTAATCACATGGTGCACCGGACCATGAAAGAAACCAATTTTTCAAGGGACTATGATCTTCAGAAGTACTATCCAGAGATTTATAAAAAACTCATGAAGGTCAAAATGGACCGCATGCATCATTCCATGATCAATAATCTCAGGAAAGGTAAAGAAGAAGGTCTTTATAGAAAAGAACTGAATGAAGAGATCATTACAAAAATGTATCTGCATCGGATTACACATGTGGCAAGTGAGGAGATCATGACCGTATCGGAATTTACATCTCCGGAATATATTTTTGAACTCTATATCTATCATATACGCGGAGTCGCAACACAAAAAGGTATTGAATTTCTTGAAGCGAATATTGATAAACTCATTCCAAAGACATAGAATAATGAAAACTCAGAATACAATTACCAGACATACAATTATCCTACTGATCTTTTCCATTTGGATTGCTGGCATTGATATGACCGCTCAGGATTCCATCCGGGCATTTACCATCGAAGAAGCACAGGCGTTTGCCCTGGAAAACAACTTAAATATCAGGAATGCGCAGCTGGATGTTGAGCATGCAAAAAAAGTGGTATGGGAAAATTTATCCCTTTACATGCCGCAGGTGAATTCGGGGATCATTTATAACAATAATTTGAGCCTGCAAACCTCGTTGATCCCTGCAGAAATTTTTGGAGGACCTGCAGGAGAGTATATTGAGGTACAGTTTGGCACGCAGCATAATGCCACGGCTTCCATTACAGCCACGCAAATAATTATTAACATGCCCTATATCATTGGCTTACAAGCAGCCAATTTATTCAGAAACCTGTCCGAACATACACTTGAGAAAACAGAAATAGATATTAAGGAGCTCATTGCACAGAATTATTATCTGGCGTTATTGGCAGAGGAGTCATTTGAAATTATTGACAGCAATTATCAAAATGTTTTAAACACCATTTCAGAAACAGAGAAATTGTATGAGGCAGGATTTGTTGAAGAAATGGACATTGATAATCTTCGAGTGACAGCCCTTTCTCTGGAAAGCGCGATGAAATCGGCTGAACGGCAAATTGAACTGGCCTACCGCATGTTGAAATACCAACTGGGAATTGATCTTAATGTGACGATTGAATTAACAGAAAATCTTACGGAAATTATTCTTGAAATAGACCGGGAAAGAGCCATTTCGATCCCATTCAATGTGTCTGATCATATTGACTATAGGCTACTTGACATACAGGAGGAACTGGCTTTCATGAACCTAAAACGCCAAAAAATGGAATATTTACCCTCACTGGATGCCTCCTTCTTGAATAATTGGATGGCCATGCGCAATCAATTTAATTTTTTTGATGCCGATCAAAATTGGTATTATTCATCCGTTCTGGGTTTCACATTAAACATTCCCATTTTTTCAAGTGGTAATAAGCGGGCACAGGTCAGTGAGCGAAAAATTGAATATGAAAAAGCAATGAATGCAAAGAAACTTACATCAGATGGTCTGATACTCCAGCATCAGCAAGCCAGATCGGATTTTATTTCTGCCTATGACCAATATCTTAATGAAAAAGAGAACATCGATATTTCAGCAAAAGTTTTGGAGAAGACAAGAATTAAAGTCAGAGAAGGGATGGCCTCCAGCCTGGATTTTACACAGGTCAACAATCAATACTTGCAAACAGAAACAAATTATATCTCTGCCATGGTGGAACTATTGAATGCCAAGCTGAGACTTGATAAAGCTTTGAATCGTTTATAAACAATATTAAATCAACATATTATGAAAAAGTTCGGAATGGTTGGATTGTTATTAAGTTTTTTAATTGGTTGCCAGCCTAAGGGAAATCCCGGAAATCCTGGCACCGAAACGCCAGATCCAACGAATGATAAAATAACTGAAGGTTCTATGGGCGTGAAGGTGGAAGTTAAAAAGATCGTGCCAAAAGAATTCAATCATTACATTGAAATTAATGGTTCGGTGAAAGCAGAGAAAGAAGCATTTGTCAGCCCTGAAACGATGGGCCAGATCAAGCAAATTCATGTAAACGAGGGCAGCGAGGTAAAGAAAGGACAACTGTTGATTACTCTGGGCACCAGTCTTACCGAAAGCAATATACAAGAAATACAGACCAGCCTGGACCTGGCAAAAGAGACATATGAAAAACAGAAAGAGCTCTGGGAGCAGAATATTGGTACAGAAATGCAATATTTACAGGCTAAAAATAACATGGAATCTTTGGAGAAACGACTTGAGACACTGAAAACTCAAAGGGAAATGGCGTATATACGCGCCCCATTCGCTGGGGTTATTGATGATTTATATGTACAACAGGGGGAACTTGCTTCTATTGGACAAAATCTGCTACATATTGTGAATCTGTCAAAATTGAAGGTGTATGGTGATGTGTCTGAGACCTACCTCCCGTATGTGCGGGAAGGTGAAATGGCCGTACTCAGTTTTCCTGTGTATCCGGATTATGTAAAAAAAGCACCCATATACAGAACGGGACGTGTTATAAATGAAAAAAGCAGAACATTTACAATTGAGATTAAACTGGACAATACAGAGAATATTCTCAGGCCCAATATGATCACCCAGATAAAATTAAATGATTTTTCTGCAGATGCTGCCCTGGTGGTGCCATCTTATGTTATCAAGCAGGATTTTACAGGATGGTTCCTTTATCTGGCACAAAAAAATGGAACATCCTTCATAGCCAAAAAAACGTATGTGAAACCTGGGAATACCTATCAAAACGAAACCATGATACTGGAAGGAGTATCTCCAGATGATGAGGTGATCACAGTGGGTTACAACCTGGTTTCGGGGGGATCTGAAATTTCAATTCTCAACAGGGAGGTTTAAATTAATCTGAGCGATTATTATGAGTGATAATATATTAGAAAACAGTACAAAAAGGGAATTCAAGATCACAACCCTGGCCCTTAAAAACCGAAACACGGTTTTTTTACTGGCCTTTGCCATTCTTCTTTTCGGTTGGATATCTTTTAATACCCTGCCAAAAGAACTGTATCCTGAAGTTGCCTTTCCCACTGTCATGGTTCAGACCATATACCCGGGGAATGCCCCAGTGGATATTGAAAACCTGATAACCCGTCCTTTAGAAAAGGAGATAGAAACCATTAATGGAATTAAAAAACTCAGTTCCAATTCGTTGCAAGATATTTCTTTCATCACTGTCGAATTCAACTACGATGTTGATCTGGATAAGGCACTCAGGGATGTTAAGGATGCTGTAGACAGGGCACAGAGTGAACTACCCGGTGATTTGATTGATGATCCCAGTGTCGCCGATATTGATCTCTCGGAATTTCCCATTATTAATATCAATCTTTCTGGTGATTATAGTAGCGAAGAATTACGAACATATGCGGAATATTTGCAGGATCGTATTGAAGAAGTTCCAGAAATATCCCGCGTTGACATCAAAGGTGTAAATGAACGACAGGTGAAAATTAATGTCGACCTGATAAAAATGCAGGCATTTAATCTCACTTTTTTCGATATTGAATCAGCCATTACCTCTGAAAACATGTCGTTATCTGGTGGTGAACTCATCCAGGGCAACTACCAGAGATCCATACGGGTTTTCGGTGAATTTACAGAGATAGCAGATATTGAAAATGTCATTGTAAAAAGAGACGAGGGGAAAATTATCTATTTAAAAGACGTCGCAGATATTCAATTGGGATTTGAAGATCCTACAAATTTTGCACGTTTAAATGAAGAGTCAGTAGTATCATTACAGGTCATAAAAAAAAGTGGTGAAAACCTGCTCAATGCAACAGATCAGATATTCGCCCTCATGGATGATCCCGAAACAAGGGTCATGCTACCCGATAACTTAAAGATCAACTATACCAATGATCAATCGGATATGATCAGGAAGCAATTAAGTAACCTGGTGAATAGTATGATCATGGGCATGATCTTTGTCGTTTTCGTTTTGTTCTATTTTCTTGGATCAAGAAATGCCTTGATTGTCGGCATTGCCATCCCGCTTTCCATGTTTACCAGCTTTATTGTTCTGGGTATTCTTGGGTATACCATCAATATGATCATTTTGTTTTCACTGATTTTAGCCCTGGGCATGTTGGTGGATAATGCCATTGTGGTTGTTGAAAACATCTACAGGTTTATTTCACAGGGATATGAGCCATTAGAGGCGGCTCAACGGGCTGTTGGAGAAATTGCAGTACCCATCATAGCATCCACGATTACAACGTTGGCCGCGTTTTTCCCATTGGCATTCTGGGAAAGTATTTCAGGGGAGTTTATGAAAGCGTTACCGATTACACTGATCATAGTATTGACTTCCTCTCTTTTTGTTGCACTGGTGATCACACCGGTACTTTCTTCCAGATTTATAAAAAAGGAAGAGAATATCGACCGAAAAAAATCGAGAAAAAAAAGCCTGATTATAGCCATTATACTACTGGCGTTTGGTATTATTGGTTACGTTTCAAAGAAATACTTTCTGGCTAACATTTCAACCATACTGGCGGTGATCCTGTTTCTGGATTTAATAATTTTCTATCGGATTGGTGTCTGGTTCCAGTTTACATTTCTACCATGGCTCGAAAACATGTATTTGAAGATCATGAGATATTCGCTCAAAGGTAAAAATCCATGGCTGGCATTTTTGGGAACGGTATTCTTGCTCATTGGCACAATGATCTTTTTTGTTGCTAGAAATCCTGAAATTGGTTATTTCCCGGAACCGGATCCAGGATATATTAATGTGATCGCAGAACATCCTATGGGAACCTCCATTTATGCCACGGACACATTTGCCTTGCAATTGGAGCAGGATCTGGAAGAATTCCTGATACCTGAAAACGACATATTGAAATCCATTCTTACCACCATTGGAAAAGGTTCTCCGGATGAATTTAGTATTGGAGACGAAGCAAATAAATCCATTACAACAGTTGAATTTATTGATTATCAATACCGCGGGAAAAAAAACACCACTGAAATTTTAACCCGCATGAGTGAGGAATTTATAGGAAAATATCCTGGCGTCATCATTTCTGTTGAAAAACAATCACATGGTCCGGCAGCGGGGAAAGCCATTAATCTGGAAGTAAGTGGAGAAAATATTCAGACATTAATTACGCTGACCGATTCCATGAAAGCTTTTATTGAGAATGCCTTTATTCCAGGAATCGAGAGATTGAAAACAGATCTTGATGTTGGCAAACCGGAACTGGTCGTGGAGATTGACCGCGAGAAAGCACGGCGATTTGGTTTGAGCACAAGCCAAATCGCCATGAATCTCAGAACCTCACTATATGGTAAGGAGATTTCTGATTATAAGGTTGGTGAAGATGAATACCCTATTGTAATGCGGCTTCAGGATGAATACAGATATAATGTCTCTTCTTTGATGAACCAGGTCATTTCTTTTCAGGAGGATGGACAAACAATAAATGTACCTCTATCTTCCGTGGCGGATATGAAATATAGCTCAACCTATGGGACCGTTAACCGGAAAGACCGGAAACGGGTTATCACCATTTATTCCAATGTCATTGAGGGCTTCAATCCGACAAATGTGAACCAGCAAATCAGAACCCGTTTGAGCCAATTCAAAATGCCGGAAGGCTACAGTTACGAATTCACAGGCGAACAACAGGAACAACAGGAATCAATGGAATTCTTGTCCCGAGCGATGCTGATTGCAGTCACATTGATCTTTATTATTCTGGTCACCCAGTTTAACTCCATTATTAAACCGGCCATCATTGCCATGACGGTTCTTTTCAGCACCATCGGAGTATTTGGTGGTCTGGCCACATTTAAAATTGACTTCATCGTGGTTATGATGGGAATCGGTATTGTATCATTGGCGGGAATAGTCGTAAACAATGGCATTGTACTGATTGACTATATTGAATTATTAAAAGCCCGTAAAAGAAAAGAACTGGGATTGGATGCCAATGCATTCCTGCCTGTCGATGTGGCTACCGAATGTATTATTCAGGGAGGTAAAACCCGATTGCGACCTGTATTACTTACCGCCATTACCACTATTATGGGTTTGATTTCACTGGCCATAGGTTTGAATATTGATTTTAATTCCATGCTGAGTGATTTTGATCCGCAACTCTATTTTGGTGGAGATATGGTCGCATTCTGGGGTCCCATTTCCTGGACGGTGATATTTGGACTTAGTTTTGCAACATTTTTAACCCTGGTCATTGTTCCCGTTATGTATCGATTGTCCGTCATCATACAAAAACGTATCAATATTTTTACCAGGAAAATTACATAAGCTAGTCTGTGTATGTGGGATTGAAAAAATGCTGCTTTCGGGCAGCATTTTTTATTCCAGGGTATTTCCATGCGCAATAGCCACTCAATTTTATTAATTTTAAATGACACTCCAAATACCGGCATCATGCGTTATTATTTACTACTTGTTTTTTGCTTCGCAATTCCCATTCAAATTTTTGCACAGCCACAGCCCGTTAAAAATTCCCTGACGCTATGGTACAAAAAGCCTGCAGGAAGCTGGGATCAAGCCCTGCCGGTTGGAAATGGAAAATTGGGAGCCATGATATTTGGCGGCATTACCAATGAGCGCATACAGCTTAATGAAGAATCCGTCTGGACCCGCCGGGATACAATGCTGGATCAACAAAGTGCGTTGGCGTTTATCCCGGAAATTCGGGAGGCCTTGTTTAACGAAAAAGTGGTATTGGCAGAAGAACTGACAAAGGAGCATGTGCTGTCAAACAGATTACCTTCCGGTACCAATACGTATCAAACCCTTGGTGATCTTTACTTAAAATTTGAAGATATGCCTGCTGATCTTGCCAGGAACTATTGCCGCACCCTGGATTTGAACAACGCCAAGGTAAATGTGACTTACAGTATTGGAAAGACTGTCTATTTAAGGGAAGTCTTTTCAAGCGCTCCAGATCAGGCACTGGTAATTCGGCTGTCGGCAAGTCAATCCGGACAGTTGTCGTTACAGGCGGCACTCCATCGCCCAGGAGACGGGGCCCAAATTTGGAGTGAAAATGGAGTTATTAAAATGCGTGAACATGTGGGGCAGAAACGTGGTGTTATTTTTGAAACCTGGCTCTATCCAAAGGCCAGGGGAGGCACGATACGTTGGGAAAATAATAACTGGATTGTAGAACAGGCGGATGAGGTTATATTCTATTTGGTCGCAGCAACCAATTACCATGGTCAGGATCCCGAAGTGGAATGCCGGCGACGTATTGAAAACCTGTCTTTAAAACGATACGAGCAGATTTATGAACACCACATTTCCGACTATCATAGACTTTTCAATCGGGTTCATATAGAGCTTGGATCCTCTCAGGCTTCACTATTTGCAACAGATGAGCGTATTGATGCTGTGAAACGTGGATTAAACGATCCTGACCTGGTGGAATTATACTTCCAATTTGGAAGGTATTTGTTGATTTCGAGCTCCAGGCCGGGTTCGTTGCCGGCCAATTTACAAGGTCTATGGTGTGATGGATTAAATCCACCCTGGAATTCAGATTACCATATCAATATCAACCTTCAAATGAACTATTGGCCAGCGGAAATTACGAATTTGCCTGAATGTCATGAACCATTATTTGATTTTATTCAGAGACTGGTTACCAATGGCCAGAAAACGGCGCAAACCATATATGGTTGCAGAGGATTTGTGGCGCACCATACGACCGATTTATGGTATCCCACATCACCATTTGGTTTACCCGTATACGGAATGTGGCCCATGGGGGCTGCGTGGTTGGTTCAACACCCCTGGGAACATTTTGTATTTAACGGAGATACCCTATTCCTTCAGGACAGGGCATGGCCCCTGATGAAGCAAGCCGCTTTGTTTTTTGTAGACTTTTTAGTGCCTGATCCTCGGACGGGTTTGTATGTATCCGGACCTTCCATGTCACCAGAGAATAGTTATTTGACACGGAACGGAGAGCGGGTCAGCATGACGATGGGGCCATCCATGGATCAGCAAATTATTTACAATCTATTTACCAATTGTATTCATGCTTCCGAGATACTGGATCAGGACCCCGGATTTAGGGATACATTGATATCCATGCGCTCACAACTGATGCCCGTAAAAATTGGAAACGATGGCAGAATCATGGAGTGGCGGGAAGAATATCCAGAGGCAGAACCGGGTCACCGGCATATTTCCCACCTGTTTGCATTGCATCCTGGAATCCAATATACGTTCGAAAAAACTCCCGAATACATGAAAGCCGCTCAAAAAACTTTAGAATACAGACTTCAACATGGCGGTGGTCATACTGGATGGAGCAGGGCCTGGATCATAAATTTTTATGCGCGTTTGCGTCAGAGCAATAAAGCCTATGATAATCTTCAAGCCCTGATCGGCAGCTCCACCCTGCCAAACCTTTTTGATAATCATCCTCCATTTCAAATAGATGGTAATTTTGGGGGTTGTGCCGGAATTGCAGAAATGCTTTTACAAAGTCATGAACATGTTATTCGGATACTTCCTGCCCTGCCCGACAAATGGAGCGATGGTCATATCAAGGGATTGAAAACCAGGGGTGGATTTGAGATCGATATAAGCTGGCAGAACGGGAGAATGACCGCCCTAAAAGTCACATCACGGCTTGGTCTTACGTGCTGTCTTGTTTATGGTTCCAGGACATTGGAATTTCAAACCAATATCGGTGAGACCTACTTTATTAACCAGAATTTGGAGCGCATGTATTAGCCACCTGATTTACTATTTTAAAAATCTCATAAACAATGGAATATCCCGATTTTATTGCCAGATTTTATGATGTCATGTATGAAAAAATACGGACCGGCCAGGACCATATGTATTATATGAATAAAATCATGGCATCCCCTGGTCCGGTTCTTGAAATAGGAGTTGGTACCGGACGATTTTTTTTACATGCCCTGCAGAAGGGTGCAGATATATATGGTGTGGATATCAGTTCGGAAATGCTGAGCGTGTTAAAGCAAAATCTTCGCCGCCGGGATTTCAACAGATTGTATCTTCAAGATGCCATTAACTTAAGAATTCCCCTTGTGTTTGATTTGATCATTGCACCATTTCGTATGTTCTCACATGTATTGTCGATTGAGGACCAGCTTCAGTTCCTCAGCAGAGTGGCTGAACACCTTAAACCCGGAGGCACTTTTATAATGGATGTTTTTGTTCCCGATCTTCAATTAATTCAGGAAGGTTTAGAAAACGTAAACGATTTTGAAGGAGAAGATAAAAATGGATTGAAAGTTAAGAGAACAGTTACCATGACATCAAACCTTATTGATCAGGTCAGTACTGTTAAAATGGACATTTTCTGGGGTGATAAACATTTTGATCACCATGGTTCCTTTGAATTTGATATGCGGTACTTTTTCAGATATGAATTGGAACACTTGATTGACCGGTCGCCACTAAATTTGCACCGAATTTATGGGAATTTCGAAGAAGATGAACTTCAAATTCATTCAAAAGAATTTTTAGTAGTTTGCAACAAACCAATTTAGTTTTCTACCGTATATATAAGATACATTGAAAATATTGAGAATCACCAGGCACTGCGCCATCGAAAATTTGCCTGAATCTTTTATTCCGTTTGTGTTAAAGAAGCTCCTGTTTTTGAATGAATCGGATCTTTTTATATGAGCCGCTGAACCGGGTTTCCCTATTGCATCAAATGATGGATAATTCCCTATCATTTGTGTATTACGGGAATTTTTCCAACCAGGTTAATGATGCACTGATCCCGCTGGTTGAAAGTTTGATTGAAAAGTCAGATGTGGAACTTAAGATCCGCAAACGGGCTTTTTATATTTTTGTGGAATGTATTCAGAATGTAAACAGACATCATTACCGAAATAAAAGCACCCATAAACGACCAAAAGAAATATTTATCCTGCGGGAAAATAATGATCGGTTTAATATTGCGCTTGGCAATAACATCAGTAAGAAAGAAAAACCCCTCCTCAGAACGAAAATTGATAAACTCAATGATCTTTCGTTAGATGCCTTAAATGCTCATTATAAGATGGTCTTAGGAAAAAATGTTATGACGCATAAAGGAAGTGCCGGCCTGGGCCTGATTGAAGTGGCTCGAAAATCGGGCAGTAAAATGAAATATGGATTTGAAAACGACCATCCAACATGTTCATATTTTACGATCGAGACCAACATCAATGAAACCGATGTGCAATACACATTTCCTGAATATGAAAGTGTTCATGATATTGGATTGCTGAAGCGCTTCTATCTGTCGCATGAAATGAGCCTGATATTAAAGTATAAAACAACATACTTTCAGAAAAGAAATTTAGATAAACTTGTTTTTTATTTAAACTCTCTCGGGCCTGCCGATTTTTTCAGTCAGCAGAGATCAGCAGAATGGATTCGTAACATTGTTCATGGCTTATGTCACGCAGGCCCTCATTTCAATCTCCCTGAAAAAGGCGTCATATTTCATTTCTTTATAAAAGACCACAAAAAGCACATGACGATTGGTTGGCCAATGAACTTCACCCAAAACCAATATGATGATTTGCAGTCTGCTTTTTATGCAAATCGCACAAATACTGAAGACCAAAAACTCACCTCATTGGTCATGTCAGCATATTCTTTAAGAGGAAAGACTGATGAAAAAATAATCCTGGATTTAATATCCGAACCGGATCAAAATGCCATGTTATTAATGCAAATTCCGGTTGCTTGATTTCCGGCCAGACTGACGTTTCGCGACCCGCCTCTTGTCCATTGGTAAATTAACAGACTCCCAAGACATTAATCCACCTTTTAACAAAGCTACATTTTGAAATCCCCGGTCGATCAGTAATGAGCAAGCAGTCTGGCTGCGTGTGCTTCCATCACAATAAACAAATATAGGCACATCACGATCGAGGCTGTCAGAGAATGCATGCAAAACAGACGCATCAGGTATGGACAGAGCTCCCGGAATCCGGGATTTTTTGTACATTTTAAGTTCTCTTACGTCCATGATGATACTGCCAGCAGCCAACTGACTCCGAATATAAAATTCGTTGGGACCCAGGGTATTTATTCTGATCAGGATATCTGGTTGCGCCTGCAATACCATCGGTAGCATAAGACATATGATATAGAACGACTTCAATCTAAAGATTAATTCAAATTAATGCAGTCTTTTTAAATTTACCAATTGTATGAAATGAAAACAAGGTTTACCTGATCAAATTTAAGATTCTGATATTCATGAAAATGTTCGAAGAATTTATTCAGCTGATATACCCAAGACTTTGTCCGGCCTGCCAGAAACAACTTCTCACAGATGAAAAAATATTGTGTGCCTCTTGCCTGTATTTTTTACCCAGAACCAACTATCATCAGAGTGAAGAACATCCCCTGCAAAAAATTTTCTGGGGCCGGGTGTTGGTTGAAAATGTAACCGCCTTTTTCTTTTTTGAAAAAGGCAGTTCATATCGGAGAATTTTGCATCAAATTAAATATCAAGGCCAAAAGAAACTGGGGTTTGAAATGGGAAAGATGTTTGGACAGGATTTAAAAAAGTCTTCTTTTATGCAAACAGATTTGATCGTACCGGTTCCTTTACACCCCAAAAAAGAACGTAAACGAGGATATAATCAGAGTGATGTTATTGCAAAAGGGCTGGCGACAGCACTGGGAAAACCAATCAACAATCAATTATTGATTCGAATGATTGAAAACCCGACACAAACATCAAAATCAAGATATGAACGATGGGAAAATGTCGATGGTATCTTCAGGTTAACCGATCCGGATTTCATAGAAAATCAACACATACTTCTTGTGGATGATGTGTTGACTACCGGATCAACCATTGAAGCCTGCGCCGCCACGCTACTATCGGTGCCCGGGGTGAGTGTCAGCATTGCTGTGCTGGCCTATGTTTTGGAATCCTAGCTGTCGGGGCGGACATCATCCCCATTGATATGTCTGAATATTGAAGCCAACCATTTTAAGGATTCTTTTAGTCAGCCGATCGGCTGCATCATCCAGGCTTTTTGGTTTATCATAAAATGAGGGTGATGCCGGGAAAATGATTCCCCCTGCCTGTGTTATGTGCTCCATATTTCTTATATGGACCAGGTTATAAGGGGCTTCCCGCACAACCAGTATGAGCTTTTGTCGTTCTTTCAAAATGACATCCGCAGCCCTGGATATTAAGTCATTGGATGTGCCGCTGGCAATTCTACCCAGGGTTCCCATGGAGCATGGACATATGATGAATGCATGATAACCTGATGATCCCGAAGCAAAAGGGGCGTAAAAATCATGTGGATCATAAGTTTTAAAGGGTATACGGTCAAACGAATCAGAGCCCAGTTCATGGTCCCATACCTCTTTTGCATATTTTGAGAATATCACGCCAATATCCTCAACCTGATCCAAGAGTTGTTCGATGTTCTCAAATATTTTTTTGGCATACAAAGCACCACTTGCCCCGGTTACGCCAACAATAACTTTCAATTTTATCATATCAGACTTGGATTATTGAACCAGATATTTGATCAGTGTATGAATACCTTTTGCAGCCGGTTCCTTGATATAGGTAGTTCTTTCAGACGATGCATACACCTCATTTGGGTCAATCAGAAATATGGGAGCTGAGGGGGGTGCATAGTGTAATAATCCAGCTGCGGGATATACATTCAGAGAGGTTCCGATGATGACCAGAACATCGGCTGCCTGAACAATGTTAATGGCCTCTTCCATAGCGGGCACAGGCTCTCCAAACCACACAACATGGGGGCGGAGCTGACTCCCCTTTTCACACATATCTCCCGATTTTAATTCCCAGCCATCGATATCATAAATCAATGACGGATCAGACGTACTCCTGGCCTTTCTTAATTCTCCATGTAAATGGAGTATTCGGGAACTTCCGGCCCGTTCGTGTAAATCATCCACATTTTGAGTTACGATGTGAACATGGTAGTATTTTTCTAATTCAACCAAACCCCGGTGTCCATCATTTGGCTGGGCTTCCAGGAGTTGTTTGCGACGTTCATTATAAAATCTGAGAACCAGTTCCTGGTCATTTTCCCATGCAGTGGGGCTGGCGACCTCCATAACATCATATTCTTCCCATAATCCTCCCATTTCCCGGAATGTTCGTAAACCACTGTCTGCACTCATTCCGGCGCCAGTCAGTACGACAAGTTGTTTCATATGGTCTTTTTCATGTAAGATAAGAAATATTTTATTGGCATCCCGGGGGACGAGTCAATCCTGATAATCTCTTTTTGCGGAACCGGTATATGGATTAAATGACTAATTTTATATTCGACTTCAGAAATGGCATTCAACTTACCAGTACATACAAGACCTCAATGATAGATCCGATAACCATCAATAAAATAATGGATTCAGCAGAAATTGTTGAGGTGGTACAGGATTTCATCACCCTTAAAAAAAGAGGTGTAAATTATTTGGGATTATGTCCGTTTCACAATGAAAAAACGCCATCATTTACTGTATCACCCACCAAAGGAATATTTAAATGTTTTGGCTGTGGGCGGGGAGGAAATGTTGTAAATTTCCTGATGGAGCACGAACATTTAAGTTATCCGGATGCCCTGAAGTTCTTGGCTTCAAAATATCATATTGAAGTTATTGAAAAAGAATTAACCCCTGAGGAAATCCAGCAACAAAATGAACGGGAAAGCCTCCTGGTGGTATTAAAATTTGCCCAGCAGTATTTTTCTGAACTTTTGTTTCACCACGACGATGGTATCACCATTGGATTGGCCTATTTTAAAGAAAGGGGATTCCGGCAGGAAATCCTTCAAAAATTTGGTGTTGGCTATGCTCTTGAACAAACAGATGCATTTACAAAACACGCACAGAATGCGGCCTTTAAAATAGATTTTCTGATAAAAGCAGGCCTGACCATCCAGAGGGATGACCGTACTTTTGACCGGTTTTCCGGAAGAGTTATTTTCCCGATACACGGTCTATCCGGGCAGGTTCTTGGATTTGGAGGACGATTACTCAAGTCGAATTCCAAGATGGCGAAGTATATCAATTCTCCTGAAACCGAAGTGTATCATAAAAGTCGTGCATTATATGGTATGTATTATGCGAAAAAAGCCATCGTCGAGAAAAATAAGTGTTATTTGGTAGAGGGCTATACAGATGTTCTGGCCATGCACCAGGCAGGCATTGAAAATGTTGTGGCATCATCCGGAACAGCACTATCTGTTGAGCAAATACGACTCATCAAGCGTTTTTCACCAGTTGTGACCATCATTTTCGATGGTGATGACGCCGGACTTAAAGCAGCACTTCGGGGGGTCGACCTGGTACTGGAAGAAGGATTGAATGTGAAAGTAGTTGTGCTGCCTGAAGGTGAAGATCCCGATTCGTATTCTAAAAGCATAAGCGCTTCTGAGTTTGCCCGTTATATTCAAGAAAATGAAACAGATTTTATAAAATTTAAAACCAATCTGTTGATCAGGGAGTCACAAAACGATCCCATTCAAAAAGCAAATCTGATCCGCGAAATCGTCCGGTCCATTGCATCCATTCCAGATGGCATCAACAGAGCGGTGTACTTACGTGAATGCAGCAGTTTGTTGAATGTGGATGAAAATGTACTATACCACGAAAGCAATAAATTTCGCCGCAAAAATCTGGAGCAAAAATATAAGCAACAAAAATCGTTTGAACAACGTATTCAACCACCGACACAATCAAACAACCAGAGTACAATTTCTGATTATGATTCAGAAACCCAGGAAAGGGAAATCATCAGATTACTGCTCAATTATGGTGAAAAAGAACTCTTTGTAATTGAGGATGAAAATGGTGACAAACGTCCGATTACGGTCGTGGAATTCGTCATCTCAGAACTGGGCAATGATGAATTGACCCTGGATAACCCGGTATATCAACAAATCGTGGATGAATTTTCCTATCACCTGGGTTTGGGGGAAACGGTTTCTCATAAGCATTTTACAAACCATTCAGACCCTCAGATTAGTGAACTCAGTGCCCGGTTATTGGCCCCGACATATGGTTTAAGTAAAATCTGGAAGCGGCATGATAACTATCTTCAGACAGAAGAAATGAAGCTTAAGGAAATAGTCCCTGAAACACTGACCGCCTTTAAGAATAAAAGAGTGATCAGGGCGGCAAGATTGTTGCAGATACAATTGATAGAAGCACAGGAAAAAAATGATATTGATACCATTGTAGCATTGCAGGAGCGGATTATTTTTCTAAATAGTTTAAAAAGAGAACTGGCAAAAAATCTGGGTGACCGGACCATTATTTAGATTGTGGCTTATACATTATTGTCAGGATGAATCACCGCTTTGTTAATCGTTGCATTTTTCATATTTTTAGACAGTTGGCCTAAATCAGAATGAGGTTTAAACAATACGCATCATAAAAGAATTTATATTGAAAGGTGAAAGCTTCTAAGATATTTATTTCAACCATTTTAATCTTTGTCTTCATCATGGGGTGCAGGGAGAATACACGATCCCACAACTCAAATGAAAAGAAACCGTTTAACTCCACATTGGCAGATGCCGTATTTAAAAAGATTTTCCTGTCCGATTTAAGGAAAGAAATTTTCTACGGGATTTATTCACCGGTCGAAATTTCAAAAATTATACAGCATATAGATGTTACATATAATCCCGACAGATTTCTATCAGTCAATGAATCCAGCAAGTTTACCACCAGTTCTGAAATTGCATTAGCCCTTGGCATGTATGGTGCAGATTTCAGTCTTGCGAAAATGTTTCAAAACACTGAAGATGCCATCCAGTACCTTGAAGTAATTTCGGAGATGTCAAAGAAAATAGGCATTCCAGAAGAATTTGTTATGGAATCTACAGATCGGGTTGAACAAAACATCGGACAAATAGACTCCCTTTCCCAGATTGCATTTGAAATTTTTGATAAATCCTCTACATTTTTAGTTGAAAATGACCGGTTAAGTTCCTCAAAACTGGTCATGCTTGGCGGCTGGCTTGAAGGTCTCTACCAATTGTCCAATTACCTGGAGGAAAAATCTGAAATTGATCCTGTACTGGTGAATTTAATAGTGGAACAAAAATACACTCTCAACTACCTTATGGGGATACTGAAAAGCTCCTATCATGATCCGGATGTTGCCAATTATTACCGAATGCTGAAGGTTCTGAAAAAATATTTTGACCGGCTGGATTTCAAATACAAAAAAGATAAAATACAAATTGATAAGACACAACGGATCATTGATACAGAATGGACACAACTGGATTATTCAGAAGCTGAAATATTTAAAATAAAAGATACCATTGATAATATTCGCAATATCATGGCCAAATCATAATCATGAAGAGCAAGCAGTCGTTCCATTATAAAAAAAGAAAGAAAGAAACCGATTCTGTTTTAATAAAATAAGCTTTTATTATATTTGGGCTTTAAAACGATTCACTTTTAATCGGTTTAATTAAAGTGATTTAATCTATTTTTGATATATCAGAAAACAAAGTAAACCAATGAAAAACAAAAAATTTAACCACACTATCCTGGTCATTCTGGCATTATTCATTTTAGCTTCAGGTTTAAATTCCTGTAAGAATGTATCGAAAGACAAAGATGCAACCGACTTTCCCCAGGAGGAAGTTGATGTCAAAGACAGGATCGGACAGGAGGTCTCCGAATTTGTTTATCCATTACCTGAAACGGATGATGTTGTTGATCTGATCAACGAAATTGGCATACCATATATCGCCATAACCAATTCAGTAGATAACGTAAACAAATATTTTACAGCCAAAAGTAAAGCCTATAATATCGGGGTATATGGTACTGACTTGAGTTATTCAAGCACCTATAATCTGACACAGGAAACCATGTTGTATCTTGAAGCCATTAACCAGCTGGGAAATGATCTGGGGATTTCTTCAATTTATAATGAAGACCTTCTAAACAGCATCGATGAAAATATCAATAACAAAGAAAAACTGGTTGAAATAATTACCACAACAGTATATGATACATATGATTTTTTGAACAATAATGGAAAGGGAGACCTATCTATTCTCATGGTTGCAGGCGGCTGGATTGAAGCCATGTATTTGTCGGCAAATGTGTCCTTAAATGCCGCAAACAATCCGGAATTACTGAAAGTGATATATTCTCAGAAACCGTCTCTTGATAAATTATTAAGTTTATTAGAAGAAAGAAAAGAAGACGCGGATATCCAGGAGCTTTTAGATTTAATGCAACCTGTAAACTCTGCCTTCAATGGTTTTGAAAGCGAAAATATTACAGCCGAACAATTCAACGCCTTTGACACGGCCATAAATGACTTGAGGGAAAAGGTGATCAACCTGTAATCTTTTCATACATATTCTTTTTCTAAACCCGTGTTTAAATGACACGGGTTTTTTTCTGAAACGAGCCACTATAAGAAGAGGAATTAACCATCATGCCATACGTCAGATATGAAACTTATTCAATATTTTGGTATCTTCTTCTTAACTTTGGCAAACAGGTTGATTATTTAAGATGTTAATTGCATGAGCGATTCCGTATTAAATGCATTGGTTCATTTATTTGCTTTGGTAGCATCCGTCAATGAAGACGGATTGACATCCAAGGGCAAAACCATTGTGAAGACCTATTTAAAACGGTATCTGAACGAGGAATTACTTCAGGAATATTTTAAACTGTTCGAAGATTACCACGAGTTCTACCATCGTGAAATTCATGGAACCAGCCAGGAATCTCCTTCAGATAGTCCTTCACTTTTAAATTTCCAGGCCTCGAATGTCAGCAAGCAAATAAAGAAAGGGCTCAACAGAAAGGATCGCATTATTGTATTCATTCAATTGCTTGAGTTTGTTTATGAAGATGAAAATGTAACAGACGATGAAACTGAAATTATAAACGTCGTCGCGGATCAGTTTAAGATCAGAGAGAATGAACAGAAGCACCTTAAAATTTTGGTGTTCAATACGTCCATTGATGATATACCATCCTCCAGTATACTTTTAATTAACAATAAACTCAGGGAGTGGGCGGAAACGGTTTCGTGGTTCATGAAGAGTGCACAAAAAAGCGGCACCAAGCATATTTACAAGGAAAATCTTTATGGAGAAATTACGATTTTATTTCTAAACAGTATCAATGAGTTTGTATTCAAATATTCAGGCGCACAAAACCTATATATTGAAAGTCAAAAAATTGAATCTGAGAGACTTTATTTCCTGAATGCCGGGGGGATTATTAAAGGTCCCAATATCACCCCGATTTATTATAATATCATCTCAAAAAAGTTCTTTCTGGAGCAAACATTCTCCGATATCCAATTTTCCGGAGAGGACATAGAATTCAAGTTCAGTAACAGCAATAATGGGATTCACAAGTTCAGTTTTTTTGAAGAATCGGGAAATTTGATAGGTGTTCTCGGAGGCAGCGGTGTTGGGAAATCCACCCTGTTGCATATCATCAATGGGAAAATTCCACCCGATAAAGGGTACATCAAAATAAATGGTTTTGATTTGTACAGAAACCGGTTCAAGTTACAAGGGATGATTGGTTTCGTCCCCCAGGATGATCTGTTGATTGAGGAGTTAACGGTATTTCAGAATTTGTATTACAATGCCAAATTATGTTTTGCGGATTATACGAGTGAAGAATTGGCCCAGGTTGTTGATCATATTCTTGAAGACCTCGACCTAACTGATATTGCCCATTTAAAGGTGGGAAATCCATTGAAAAAGTATATCAGCGGTGGCCAGAGAAAACGACTCAACATCGGTCTTGAATTAATGCGGGAGCCGTATATTCTGATCCTTGACGAACCCACTTCTGGTTTGTCATCAAGCGATTCTGAGAATATTATGCGATTACTTAAGGATCAGACGCGAAAAGGACGCCTGGTTGTGGCCACACTGCACCAGCCTTCATCTAAGATGTTCAAATTATTGGATAAACTTTGGATTCTTGATAAAGGTGGCTATCCTGTTTATTCAGGAAATCCAATCGATGCGATCGTATATTTTAAGAAAATCAATGCCCAGGTCAATGCAGCGGAAAGTGAGTGTCCGGCCTGTGGAAATATCAATACAGAGGAGATCTTGAACATCATTGAAACCCGCACCCTGGATGAGTTCGGGAATCCTGCCAGAGAACGAAAGATCAAACCAGAAGAGTGGTATCGTTATTATCAGGAAGGATTTGAACTACGGGAAAACCCCAAAGTTTCTCAAAAAGAAGTTCCTGAAAGCAACTTCAAAATTCCCAGGGCCATACGTCAGTTTACAACCTTCAGTCAAAGAAATTTCTTCGCCAAATTGGCCAATGTGCAATATTTGGCCATCAATTTACTGGAAGCACCCCTTCTGGCACTGGTATTGGGATACTTTACTAAATATGTGCGGTCCAATATTTACACATTTCAGGACAACAGGAATTTCCCGGTTTTTATATTCATGTCCATTGTGGTTGCACTTTTTATGGGCCTGACCATCAGTGCAGAAGAAATAATAAAAGACCGAAAAATCCTTGAAAGGGAAACATTTCTGAACCTGAGCTGGCCAGCCTATTTGAACTCGAAAATTGTTTATTTATTTGGTTTATCGGCATTTCAAACCCTGACCTATGTTATAATCAGCACATGGATACTGGATATCCAGGGGATGTTATGGGTCTACTGGCTGATTTTGTTTTCGACTTCGGCTTTTGGAAATATGATCGGGTTGAATATCTCATCCGGATTGGATTCGGTCATTGCCATCTATATTCTGATTCCTTTAATTTTGGTTCCGCAATTATTACTGGGTGGCGCCATGATTCCGTTCGATGACCTGAATGAAGGCTTAACCAGAAAGAAATATGTACCCATTATTGGCGATCTCATGATTACCAGGTGGGCTTATGAAGCCATTACGGTAGAACAATTCAAGGCCAATGAATTTGAAAAATATTTCTATGCTGATGAACAGATCATTAGCACGGCAAACTATTTTAACACATTGCTGATTCCTACTTTAACGATCAGGTTGGGGGAATGCAGGAGAGTGTTGGAAGAAGAAAATACCAATCCGCAGGTTTTCAATAGAAATTTAACCATCGTTCGCAATGAATTTTCAAAACTTGAAGATTATCATGATTTTCCACCATTTGAATTCATTGAACGGCTGCGACCCGATTCCGTTGATATGGATGTTCTTGAAGAATCAGACGGATACCTGTACCTGGCGCGCATACATTTCACAGATCTGGAGGCAGTGGCCCAGGCCCGGAAAGACCAGGTGTATGATTCACTCAGAAACGCGATGGGTGTCGAAGCCTTACAGGGATTGCAACAACAATATTATAATAATAAACTGGCCGATATTGTGATGAACAGGAATGAAAGTTACAAGATCTATCTGGCAGGAGATCAATATATCAGAAAGCACGAACCCATATATATTATGCCCCAAAACCGGTTTGGCAGGGCCCAATTTTATGCCCCCTTTAAAATGCTTAACAACCAGGTGGTGGAAACGGTATGGTTCAACCTGGTGGTGATGTGGCTGGGCTCCGTCATTCTTTACTTTACCCTGGTATTGGATGTCCTTCGTAATATCCTCAATTATTTTCGGAGATTTCGTTTGGCGAAATCCTGATAAAACCACCCCTAAAATGTCTTTGGTTTTATTTCCCCTGTTCTTTTAAAGGGACATCCAGCCTTTGATGGATTTGATAAAACGACATAGCGAGTACATCATTCGTAATTTGGTTTACGAACAAGGGTGTGGATTAACAGATGAAAAACCTATATTATACTACCAGCCTGACAAGGGATATAAAAAATTTAATTTGAACTCCTCTGGGGGGCCGTGAACGGTTCACCGCAAAACGGGCAAATATTGGATCCGGAATAAAAACTCCCACAGGAGGGGCATGATTTATATAGGGAATAAACAGATTCTGTTGGCAAGGAGGTGTCTAATAATCCGCTTAGAATGGAGGAATTAATTTCATTTTCTTTCAATGAAATATTAGTCCTTAACTCCTTTAATTCAATTTCAATTTGTTCAATTCGATCTCTCATTTGAGCTTGCTTATTTTCATCAATGTTTTTGTCCTCTTGAATTATTTTATCCAGAATATAGATTTTCCCTTCCAGTTTTTCTTCTTCCAGTTTTAGCTTTTTAAGTGTACTTAATCGTGTTTTAACATTGGCCTCATCAATAATATCGGTCCAGTTTTCAATGGAATTTATACATTCTTCTTTAAGCAGCAAGCATTTTTCTTTTACTTCCTCAAAATTTGATTTAATAAGACTAAAATTCTTTTCACTTTCGTCCAGGTTTTCTATATACTTCTTGATTCGGTTTTCAGTTTGCTGGAGACTTTGATACATCAATTTCAGGCTTCTTATAGTTAAAAGTCCCCTTACGATCATGATATTTTCATCATTAAGATCAATCCATTTTCTCATAATAATAGCACCCAATAATCCTGAAATGATTGAAACAAGAAGAGCAAAAATATATTTCAATGCTATTTTCTCAGAATCTCCAGCATAAATAAAGAGTAATACTAAAATTATTGAAAGTAAAACAACCCATGGATCAAAAATGATCTTAATAAATGTAATCCATCTTTCATATAACTTTGTTTGTTTTTTTATCATTTTAAGACATTTATTTAATCGAAGAAGTTTTAGATTGGTTTAACAAATTCTTAATAAAATTAGGTAGATAAAATTAACTTATGTGAACTAAATTCGTATATAATTTCATCCACATAAGATAAGTTATAAAAATTTATTCAAACAAAATATGAATCAGAAATAAAACCATAAATATTACCGGGAATACGTATTGGATGAGAGGTTACTTATGGGTTTCAAAAGATAACAATTAATAATGAATATGTAATACGACAAATAATAACGTACATGATTTAAATATCCTTAATGATATTTTGGATGACCACATTTCAAAAATCTTCCAATGTGATTATAATATAACTAAATAAACCTTGAGCACGGAAAAAGTTGGCATGTGAAATAAAAAACAATCAAATAAGAACAAAATACCATATTATGGGTTCTCAATTAATTGTGAATATCTTATGGTGTATTGTTGAAAAAAGTTGTTTGAGCTTCAGATAATATTATGAATTTTGACAAGACATTTAAAAGGTCGTTGATTTCATCAAGGATGATTGGCTTAATAAAAACAGATCGTGAATTTGGTCGTAATAAATATTGATTTCGTATTTCTTTTTATGCTTTTTGTCAAAAAAAATTAGGTGAACAACATCGGTTTACATAACTTGTATTTAGAAAAACACAAAAGTGAATTATAGGTTCTGTTTGTTTCATTTGTAAATATAGAAAGTTATTTGCAAAAGCCCTAGATCACAACATTTCAGATAGTTACCCAAGTTCCAGTGAGTCAGAGGAATGAAGGTGATAAAATAAGTCTGATTCACATTGGATTTATACTGAAATATGACGTGTGTAATTTGTATTGATAATGCGCGAAATGAAATTATTAAAATTTGAGGAGCTGGAGAAAGAAATTTCCCATCATCAACCTCAAATTATTGGTTCGGAAAATGTCACCCGGAAAAAGTCAGGGACGATAACAAAAAATTATCTGCCCCCCAAGGAGCGGACTTTTGAGGAGGCCATTTTACAGGAATCCAGTATTTCTGTTTTGAAATTCATTTCGGATCATCTCGGAGGTTATACCTTTAATAAAGTCATCATTCCAAGAACGTTTGGTCCGGTGACGCCGCAGTCGCTCGTCCCCCTGCAGATTGAAATACAAAATAATAACGTCAGGGCCATCATCGATTTTGTTAAGACCAATAACAAGCGATATATTAATAAATACTTTGAGTCCATCAATGCCATGTTGCCTAAAGCAGGCATATTTGTGGGTTGTGTTGAAACAACCAATCAAAGAAATAAACGCATTTATAGAAACAGGAGAAGCTGGGTTGCAAAAAGTGCCATTTTTGCAGAATTTATATTTCATCGGGTGTTTCCCAGAATGGAATCGTTCAAGAAATTATATTTTTCTTTAACCAAAGGCAAGTATCGCTTCCTGTCCGCTGCGGAAACTCTGGGGAGGTTGGTATCCTGTGGATTTGATATCATTGAGTATAAAGAAATTCGCAATCAGACATATTTTGTGGTCATGAAAACCCGGGAACCACATTTTGATAAATCACCCAGCTATGGACCGTTGGTGAAATTAAGAAGAGTGGGTAAAGATGGGAAGATCATCGAAGTGTATAAGTTCAGGACCATGCATCCCTATTCAGAATATATCCAGGATTTTGTTATCAAATTGAATGGGTATAATGCCGTTGGAAAACCCGCGAATGATTTCAGACTGACCTCCTGGGGCAAGTTGTTCCGAAAGTACTGGCTGGATGAAGTTCCCCAGTTGATCAATGTGTTCAAGGGAGAAATGCGCATTGTGGGTGTACGACCATTAAGCCGGGTTCGATTTAATGAATTTCCTGCGGATATGCAAAAAGAGCGTATCAAATATAAACCCGGGTGTATTCCACCGTACGTGGCACTAAACATGCCTTCGGAAACCGGGAATATAGAAGCCGAAAGGATTTACCTTAAGGACAAGAAAAAACATCCGATCCGAACGGATATCATCTATATCTTTAGAGCGTTGCGTAATATTTTTGGCCGGAAAATTACGAGCTCCTAACTCTTACTGGAATTATTTATACCACGGACTTTGTCGGATATGAAAAAAAATCTGGCGATGCGTTATTTGATTTTCTTGAAATAAAAAGAGGAAGCGGTATTAAATATTTTTTTTCACCTTTTTACCGGCCTGATTGACATCCAGATTTTTCCGGAATTCAAATAATTGTGGGATTTTGTAGGCCGCCAGCTTCTGACTGCAGGTTTTCTGTATCAATTCTCTTCCTTCGTCCTGATCGGTACCATTGGTCAATACAATAGAGGCTTTTATGGCTTCCCCCAGCAATTCATCTTCCACGCCATCAATGGTGCAATCCACCACCTCGGGAATATTTACAATGACTTCTTCAATTTCCTTTGGACTGACCCGTTTGCCCCGTACTTTAATGATCTCCTTCTTTCGCGCTACCAGGTAGAAATAACCATCCTCGTCTTTAATGGCCATATCGCCGGTATGTAACCATCCATTTCTAAGACTTTCCTGAGTTCCCTCAGGATCACCCAGATATCCACTCATGATATTGTTGCCTTTAGCAACAATTTCACCAACTTCGCCCGCCACCACAGGTTGACCCTCTTCATTAAAAATATCCAGTTCTACATCCGGTATGGCTTTTCCAATGGATCCCGGTTTATCTAGAACCAGTTCCTGAGGCAAATAGGATAATCGGGCTGTGGCTTCCGTCTGCCCATACATCACAAAGAATTTAATATCTGGAAAGGTTTCAACAAATTCTTTAATGAATACGGCATGTAATTTTCCGCCCGCCTGAGTCACATATTTCAGATATGGAAATTTCGATTGCTTAAAGGATTTGGATTTTCGTAGTAATATTTGAAAATGACTGGGTACACCGGCAAATCCGGTACATTTATATTTTTCCAGATCATTGAATACAGATCCAAGAAAAGCGAAGGTATTATTCAATACAACAGACCCGCCCACTCTGATATGTGTGTGTAACAGGGAGAGTCCATAACAATAATGAAATGGAAGCACCACCTCAATGATATCTTCCGTTGTGAGATGCAAATATTTTATGATCGAAGTGGTGTTGGCAATGATGTTCTTATGGCTGAGCATGACACCTTTTGGTAAACCGGTGGATCCAGAAGTAAATAGTATCTGAGCGGTCTGATCCCCACTTATATTATAATTCAAAACATGAAGGTCAATTTCATTTAGTTGATCCAGAAGGGATTCATGATAAATTGTTTCATTTGAAAAAGAAAACTTCGATATTAATTTTTGGGGTATAAAAACATGTTTGGATTGTGTTTTTTGCAAGATGTATTTGAGATTCTCTTTTTCAATTAAAGGATCCAGGGGGATACATGTATTACCCGATTTCATTATGCCCAGGTAGGTCGCAACAAAAAAATAAGAATTTTGGCCGATCAGTAAAATATTCTTTTTCTCACCCACTTTTTGACGCAGATAAGCCGCGATTTTCAGACTGCTGTCATATATCAATCTGTAGGAGACCTGCTCATTTGGACCCAGGATCAAATCCTTATCCAGCTTCTTTGATAGTTGGAATAAATAATCAACAACATTCATAATCAGGATGTATCGCTTTCAAAAAAAAACTATATAATGGGTGGCATTCTCAGGTAATCGGTTGTTTTTCTCTTCCTTTCAAAACTTTTATACACATTTTCAATTTCTTCATGTTGGAATCCCAAAACCTGTGACACTTCTTTGGTATCGTATTGATTTTCCCAGGCATACCAAATCAAATCCATAAGATCAAATGATAGCTGATAAAAAAATTCTTCCTGAGTTTGTTCAGCGGAATAGGTATCTGTGGTAGGTGTTCTTTGTATAATTTCATCAGGTATGTTGAGGTAATGTGCCAGTTCGTAAACCTGTGTTTTATATAAATGTGCAATGGGCATCACATCGACACCACCATCTCCATATTTTACAAAGAAACCTTGTTCTATCTCATGTTTATTAGGAGTGCCGATAACGGCGAAATGCAATCGCTCAGCATGATGATACAACATGGCCATCCGGCTTCGTTGTTTAAAATTCGATGATGCCACGATCTGCAGGTATTCTTTAGCAGGAAGAAGCTTACTGGTCTCATTGCCAGATTGATCGACAATGGTGACCGAAAAAACCGGCGGCAGTTTATGTTTCAGGCTGCTTTGTTTAATACCTATTTTGACCTTATGCTGCGCCGGATCATATTCGTTTATAACATTTTTAACAGCCTCGTCCCGGCGGCGATAACACCCAAATCCATCCAGGGCAGATGTAATATCTTCAACAATGGTTTTTACTCCAAATTGATCTGCAAGTTTTTGTGCCAGCATCAGGCTGTCAGGAGATGAATCTTTTTCCGGAAGCATGATGCCCAATACCTTATCCGGACCAAAAGCCTGAATGGCCAGAGCAAAGGTAACAGAAGAATCAATCCCTCCACTAATTCCGACTACAGCGCCGTTACGAGCCAGCCGGTTATGCACATCATCATATAATTTGCTGATTAGATGTTCGCAAGTTTCAGTCAGGTTTTCAAATTTTAAAATGTCTTTGGTAAAGGGTTTTCCAGGTGCAGTCATGATATTTTAATATTGGTAGTCAAATCGTATCATCAATAATTTTACAATTCTTATGATCGATATGTGATATCGGATTATGTTTTCTTCTGACAAATTGGTCATATAAAAGCTGGGTTGAAATAATACCGGTTAGAGCCATATTATCCACCTCAGAAATCTGTTTGGCATGTTTCATGTTATTGATCAACCGCTGTACAGATTCGGCATTAAAGATACCGGAATCTTTTAATTCATGGCCAGAGAGCAAATCTGGCAAATATTCCGGAGTATTGGAAATAAATGTACTGTAAATGGGTGCGCGATATGCTTGTTTTGGTCTGTTGATGATGGGATCGGGAAGTTGACCCGACATGAGCTTCTTCAGTAGATATTTTTCTTCCAGCCCATTGAGTTTAAATTGAGGTGGTAATGTATTACAAAATTCTATAACACGATAATCCAGGAAGGGATATCTGCCTTCAACAGAATGTGCCATGGCCATCCGGTCACCCTGTGATGAAAGCAGGTAACCCGACATGAATATGGTTGACTCCAGCCATTGTGCCTGCGATAGTGGATCCTTATTTTCAAATGATAAGGGCAGGAACGCCTCTAATTCAGAAAGGGGATCATAGTTATTTATGGATGCCTTTAAGGAAGCCGAAAAATGGTTTTTTAGTCTGGATGTATTATGCCATCTTAGAAGGTGGGAATAAAATGGGGAACGGGTATCTTTGAGTCGGTATCCGAAGAAAAATTTTAAAGTATGCCCCTGGGCATTTTGCATTTGCGGAAGATAGGGATAGAGCTTTTGAAGTAATAATGGGCGCACCCTGGAATCGGGTTGCCGGGCCCAGAACCTGCGGATGGCCATTTCCTTGAAAATATTATAACCGGCCAACATTTCATCTGCACCCTCTCCGGTAATAACCACTTTAAACTGATGTTTGTGTACGTTTCTTGACAGCAAGTACATGGGGACTGGCGCCGTTCTCAAAATGGGCATCTCGGTATGCCAGATCACCCTGGGGAATGCATTGGAAATTTCCTGCGGTGTGCATGTAATTTCCGTATGATTGGTTTGAAGGTGATCTACAGCCATTTTCTGGTAATCCGACTCATCAAATTCTTTTTCAGAAAATCCTATTGAAAAGGTTCGTAAGAGGTCGGGATGAATCCGTTTGATAAATGCCGTGGTCACGCTGGAGTCGATACCGCCACTTAAGTATGCCCCCACGGGGACATCAGCTCTCAGCCGGATTCGAACGGCATCCTCAAACAACGCATGAAATTGCTCAACGGCCTCATCAAGACGTATCTTATTTTCATTTCCCTGTTCCGGGAAAAACAACTCCCAGTAAGGTGCAATGGTCCGTTTTGTGCCGGATACGATCATGTAATGACCCGGTTTTAATTCTTTGATATTTTGGAAGATGGTTCCCGGACTGGGCGTTGTCCAAAAAGTAAAGACCTGCATCAACCCGTGGGGAGAAATTTGTAAATCGAGATCCGGAAATTCGAGAAATGTCTTTATTTCCGAGCCGAAAATAAACTGACCTTTATGTTCGGTATAGAATAATGGCCTGATACCGACGCGGTCACGTGCAATGAATAATTCACCCTTATGTTTATCCCAAATGGCAAAAACAAATTGACCATTGAGTTTATTCAGACAATTGGTTCCATATTCTTCATACAGATGGACCACCACCTCGGTATCGGTGGTGGTTTTAAAAACATGTCCCTGTTTTGTGAGCTCTTTTCGCAATTCAATATAATTGAAGATCTCACCATTAAAAACGATCCACAGGGTCTGGTCTTCATTGGAGATGGGTTGTTGCCCTGTATGCAAATCAATGATGCTGAGGCGGGCATTACCCAGTCCAACATGTTTACCAGCATATATGCCCGTTTCATCCGGCCCACGATGGTGGATGCGGGCAAGCATTCCTTTCAGGGTTTGAGTTACATCAGATGTATGTAAATGGTGATTATAGATCCCGACAATTCCGCACATTCCGGATTTTTTGAGAATTTAAGTTCAAAATTATTATTTATACGGTAATTCAACGCATATTGATACATTAAAATAAATGTATTGATCCGGCAATGTCAAATCAATATTTAAAACCTACTTAATGGTTATCTTAATACCCGGAATAATTAAAATCCTATTGCAGAATTAAGGAGAATCAGCTTCGTGATTTTATGATAATATCGCTGGACTCCTCTCTCAATTAAAATTATGTGAATCGTTTGGATCTGGCACCTTCCTGATAGATAATATTGTAAGTTCTATCATCGGACAATATTCATTACTTTCATAAGTTTTAAATGAATGCAGTTCATAATTTTTATGTCGGTTATTAAAAAAAAGAATACTTTTTTTAAGACACGCGATCAAAGACGCCTGTTAATAAGATGGTTCTTAAAGTGGATTCTGGGTGTGGGTTTTTCTTTGGGGCTGCTAATCTCACTTTTAGTAATATTGGTGCGTTTGGGTGTGTTCGGTACTTTGCCCGGATACGAAACACTCCGATCGATTGAAAATAATACGGCATCCGAAGTGTTTTCAGCCGACGGAAAATTAATGGGCCGATTTTATTTTGAAAACCGACTGACCATTAATAATAAAGATATTTCAACCCATGTGATCAATGCCCTTATTGCGACTGAAGACAAGCGGTATTTTGAACATGAGGGTGTGGATTATTTGAGTCTGGGGCGGGTCATGTTCAAATCGATCCTGATGGGAAAGAGAGCACAAGGTGGTGGCAGTACCATTAGCCAGCAATTGGCCCGAAATCTTTTTCCGCGATCCGGTAATGGCTGGTGGCACCTGACCATAAATAAGACAAAGGAGGTATTTACAGCCATTCGGCTTGAAAGAATCTATGCAAAGGAAGACATACTCAACCTGTATCTGAATACAGTATCCTTTGGTGAAAATGTTTTTGGAATTGAAACTGCCGCACAACGTTTTTTCAGCACATCATCGGCCCTGTTAAATCCTGCTCAGGCTGCCACCCTGATTGGGATGCTGGCTGCCAATACGGCCTATAATCCCCGCTTGTATCCTGAAAAATCCATGATCAGACGAAACCTGGTTCTCAAGCGCATGCAGGAGCAGGGATTCTTAAACAAAGAAGAATATAACAAATGGATCCGGACCCCTCTTGATATAAGATACCGGAAGATCGACCAGAATACAGGTATTGCGCCCTATTTCCGGGATTATCTGGAAAGAGTGGTACTGAATATTATAAATGAACAACATGCTGATTCTGTAGACCTGTATACCGATGGTCTTCGTATTTATACCTCCATTGATTCCAGACTCCAGGAAATAGCTGAAGCGGCCCTGCAAGCACACATGCAGGTATTACAAAACGATTTTGTAGAACATTGGGCCAACGAGGATCCCTGGAAATCCGATCCGGAATTTTTTTCAGATAAGGTCAGAAATAGTGCCCGATATAAACATTTTAAATCATTGGAAATGTCCGATACCAAGGCCATGGAGGCAATGAAAGAATCCATCGCCGTATTCCCAGAAAAAAGTGGCACATTAATTAGCATGTCACCACTGGATTCTATTCGTCGAAACCTGCTTTCATTGCATGCCGGATTTCTGGCTGTGGATCCTGCAGAAGGCCAGATTCTGGTCTGGATTGGAGGTGTTGACCACCAGTATTACCAGTATGATCATGTCACTTCCAAACGTCAGGTCGGGAGCACGTTTAAGCCCATTGTCTATGCTGCAGCGCTGCAGAACGGGATGAAGCCATGCGATTTTATTTCAAATGAACAACGATTGTACAACATGTATGAAGGCTGGTCACCTTCGAATGCGGATGGCAACCATGAGGGATATTATTCACTAAAAGGAGGTTTAACGCATAGTGTGAATACCATTTCAGCTGAATTGATAGTTCGGATCGGACCAGAAACGGTGGTTGATCTGGCTCAACAGATGGGAATCCAGTCAGACATACCTGTTGTACCCTCCATTGCACTGGGCTCTGCAGAATTATCATTAATGGACATGATCACGGCTTATACATGTTTCCTGCACAATGGCACCTATATTGAACCATGGGGTCTTCAAAAAATTGAAGATCGTAACGGAGCTTTGCTCTATCAGCATTCCGAACCTTCAGAGTCAGAACCTGCTCTGGACCGGGAAACGACTCAACTTATGGTTGAAATATTGAGACATGTTGTAGACAGTGGTACCGCACAATCATTAAGAAGCGTCTATAATATTAAGGCAGATCTGGCCGGGAAAACAGGAACTACTCAGGATAATGGAGATGGTTGGTTCATCGGGTTTACCCCGAGCATACTGACCGGTGCCTGGGTGGGAGCGGAATATCCAACCATTCATTTCAGAACAACAGATCTGGGTCAGGGTGCCCATACCGCTTTGCCCATTGTAGGTCGTTTTTTTCAGACCTTAGAACAGGATCCGTTGCGAGCCAGTTATTCTTCCGGATCGTTCCCACCGTTACCGGATGAATTGGCCCGATTGTTAGATTGTTCTGACTATTCAGTAGAAGACCCCAGCCTGAATTTTTTTGAAAGGTTGTTCAAACGAAATACAGCTCAGGATTCTGTTCGAATGCAGCAAAGAATTGAACGACGTGCTGAAAGGGAGGAATACAAAAAACAACTGGAAGAAGATGGCATTACAGGCATTAAACAAACTTTTAAATTGATTTTTGGTAAAAAAAGAAATATCGAGTCGACAGATACAATCCGTCAATGAAAGGCCCATCGTCATCAAGCCACTATAACGTAATATCATATTACATCAACCGGACTTTTCTTAATCATTTGCAAAGTAAATAAGCTCCTTAATATCATCTTAAATTAAAATAAATTTTAATTTTATTATGTGTTAGGGATCCAATACACAATTATCAAAACATTTATTTTATCTGATATGAAAAACAATATTATTATTATCTGTTTATTCGCATTTTCCACAATACTCATCCAGGGGTGTGGATCCAGCAAATCCATGGCATTGAATTCAGCTCAAAAGACAAATGATCTACGCCCGGGAATGACCTACAATGAAGTTGTGGATATACTGGGAAGCCCCAAATCAACTCAAATGGTTAATGGCCAATTGGTTGCTCGATGGAATTTGCAAGAAATGTGGAAAGGCTATGTTCCATATGATATGGTTTTCAATTCTCAGGATCAAACACTGATATCCTGGGAGGCCAATGAGGCTGATTTTGAAAAAAAACAGGAACAAATGAAAGAGGTTGTGGCAGTTATGGAGGAGACTACCAATGAAACGATTGGTGGAAATGTTTCCGCGACCGGACCTAATGACCAGCAACTCATGCAGCAATTTGCAGGTATGTATTATAGTTTTTCGGCCGTTGGTGGTGGGCAGACAGGTGGTACGGAGCGAAAGGTTTCGCTCTGTCCTGATGGCACATACAGGGAATTCTCTGAAACGGGATATAGTGGTGATGCAGGAACTGCGAATGCCTGGGGGTCTGCCGGTCAGGGCGGAACGACTGGGACCTGGAGGATAGTTGGTAACATCAACGAAGGTACGATAACCACTGTTTCTGCAAGTGGAAAAGCCACCGAGTATCCGTTCAGTCGTTGCGGAAATGATTGTATATATTTTGGAAATGCGAAGTTCGCACTGGCCGGTCCGGCACAATGTAAATAATTTCTGTAAAAATATGCTCAATGTCTTCTTAAAGTTTCTGGAGGGTGTGGTAAAAGACAGATGATCAAAATACCATTTTTATTTTTTATTATGAATGGTATACAGACCGGTGTTCCTATTATGGTAAATGTCTATTAAGATCTTAAAACATACCATTATTAATCCATGAAAAACATTCCGGTACTGATTGTCCAGGAAAAATCATTGGCCCTGGCCTATGAACAAGCCTTGATCCGTCTTTATAAAGAAGGTACACGTTTTAAAACCCAGTATGACAAACCAGGTGATCCGCCAAGTCTGGATTGCACCATGAACCTGACGATTCTGGAACCTGAAAGCGATCCCATGATCCATAAAGCTTTTCCTGGCGGAATCGATGAACTCAAAGAATATGTCATGGAGCTGAAGGGTTTTAAAGACCATTGGGTGAAAAACCTGAACGATCCAAGCGATACACGCTGGGAATATACATATCATGGCAGACTCATAGCGTATGGGACATGGAGGGAGCTGGATACTTCAAAGGAACCATCTGTGAGCGTTGAAAAGGGAATAAAAATTGATCAGATCGAACATGTGGTTCAAAAATTGGTGGATCAGCCTTTTACCCGGCAGGCGCAAATGATTACCTGGATGCCCAATATCGATATGGAAGTATATGATCCCCCCTGTTTACAATCATTGTGGTACAGGATCCTGGAAGACAATGAAGGGATACAATGGCTCAACTGCAATGTGCGTTTTCGCAGCAATGATGCCTGGGGTGCGAGTTTCATGAATATGTTCGGATTCATTCAGTTTAATAAGGAGGTGATCGCTGCTGAAATTGAGAAACGAAGTGGCAAAACAGTGCGCCTTGGAAGAATGAATTGGCAGGCCGATTCTTACCATATTTATGGTAAAGATATTCACACATCTGAATCGATGCTCTTTCAGCGTCTGGAGGAAATGCCATTTGAAGATCGCATCTATAATTTTCAGGATGAGTTTATTCAGGAGATGTATCATATGGCAGAAACAACCATACTTCAAAAAATACAGGATCATGACCACCAATGATCACCCGTCAGGCATGAAAATTTATTTTGCCGGGTCCATCCGTGGTGGCCGTAAAGATCAGGAACAGTATAAAAAACTCATTGACTACCTGCGAAATTTCGGCACCGTTCTAACCGAACATGTGGGATTGGAGGCGCCAGAAAAGAATTCTGAAAATGGGCTTCAGGATTCAGAGATTTATGAGCGCGATATGAAATGGATTGCGGAAGCCAATGCCCTGGTGGCTGAGGTCACGGTACCCAGTCTTGGTGTGGGGTATGAAATAAGGCGGGCCATTGATCTGCAAATCCCTGTCCTTTGTTTGTTCAGACCACATGAGGAACATCAATTATCGGCCATGATTTCAGGATCTCCGCACGTGAATGTTATAGTCTATTCTTCTATTAACGAAGCCTTTACTGCCATTCAGCTGTTCATTGACAATTGTGTGTTAACCAAATGATCTAATAATGATGTGGGCAGGAAATCCAAGGCCATAATGGAGCAATACATATTCTACCGATTACTCCAGTTGAGATAAATGGTTTGCAATAACCTTGCTTTCTCTGCGTCTTCGGCAATGGAGGCGCTGGTAAATACCATGATTCCTGTAGCATCTCCGGCAGCTCCATATAAAAAAAGCGATTGAAATTCATCTTCGGTAATGTCATATGGGTCATCGTGGACTTGAATGATGGGCCATATAGATACCTCTTTCGCAAAACCACTATTAATCCGTTCACTAAACCATTCAATATTTTCTCTGATCCATTCCGGCGACCGTCCCATTCTGGCATGATACACCATCGGAGAAAACACATCCACATGTTCTCTTAAAAGATCATAATCCAATCCAAGAATATTTCGTCTCGCACCATCAAATTCGTGATCATCCCAGGGACAATGATACAGGCCCAATACGATATCAGGATTGTGGCTGGTTACGATTCTTTTAAAATCGGATGCCCAACCATTTAAAACGGCACATCTCCAATCCCTCCACTCAGTATCATGATATTCAAGGATGACCTTCGAAATGTCTGAGGTATTTGAATCCTTCAAATGGTGCCCGGTGTAGGCCTCAAAAGCGGCCAGGCACCGGTCACAGAAACAAGTTTCCGGTAAAATGGGATGGGGATCTTCAAATTGAGCATGCCAGTGAAAATAATCCAGGAAGATGCCATCAATTGCATATTGATTGAGCAGTGTTTCCAGCTGGGCTATTCTGTGGGCTCTGAATCTGGGATCTGTGGGACATATGCCCATAAACCATCCGGCACTTTCCACGCGTTCACCATGTTCATTAATGGCCCATGCTTCCGGGTGCTCCTCCACATATGATGTCCCATTCAGAACCGGAAATTCGACAAAAACCATTTGACCTTCTTCCCGGGCCCGATCTACGATATTGTGATTCATGGATGAATTACGGATGAATACGGCGTTGATTCCCATGTCTGGTAAATAGAATCCCTTCTGCCAGAGATCTTGCGGGTTGCCGTAAACACCTCTGATCTGAATGGATTGATGACCATTTTGAGGGGGATCCTGCCGGACATTCCGGGAAAATGCAATGAGAATGGTTGACAAGATTATGAGAAATAAGAAACGTTCCTTATGGTATTTTCTAATTGTGATCATGATCGGAATTCACTTTTTTCGACCGGTCATAATGCCGGCCGTTGATAATTAAATATGGAATGATACTGCCGACGGATATAGGGATAACCCAGGCAGGTCCATTTACAAAAACAATCCAGAACAGAATGTGCTGTCCGATGAGGATGACCGCCCCCATTAAAAGGAAACAATTACGGAAAAAAGTTGAAAATCCTTCGATATCAAAATGCTGTTTTTTTTCTTTCGGCAAGGTATTATACCCGGCTATAAGAAAATACATCTTACCATGTTTTATTAGTAATCCAATAATTATATTCGTTATTTCGGTGATCTGATTCATGAGACCTATATATTTCGGAGTGTATTTTCCAAAATTTTTGCACTAAATGGATCTCCATGAGCAGGATAAATAATTTTCACATTTTCATTCAGAAGGATCTTCCAGCTATTTTTGACCTCTTCCAAGCTATCTCCGACCACAGGTACACCGTTTTTACGGAACTGAGGAAATCCATTCATGGCAAGATCTCCAACAAAAGCTTCCCCGGAATCAAGGACCAGGCTCAAAGATCCTTTTGTATGTCCGGGCGTATGAATAATTTTTCCCGGAATTTCTGAATCGTTCAATGAGTATGGGAAATGGCTTAGTGTAATATCGATGGTAGATTCTGGCATGTGGACCAGTGGGCTAAACACATTCATCAGGAAATGCATTACGATCCCGGCGGGAACCAATCCCGAAGGGGCTTTTATCAAACCTTGTTCAACCCATTCTTTTTCCAGGATATGTATCATGGCCTGTGCCCCGGTTATGGTTTTTATAGCCTCAAGTGAGCCGGCATGATCCCAATGTCCATGCGTGATTAAAATTGATTTTATATCTGATGGATCAATGTTTTTTTGATTTAAGGACTTGAGGAATTTTGATTCTGATCCGGGTTTACCGGTATCAATCAACAAAAAATGTTTTCCCTTTATCAGGTAACAATTTGTAAAACCAAGCTGAATGATCATGGTTTTCACTGAGGATTTCACAAAAATTCAATAGTTTTAATACAATATTCCAAATTTAAAATTATGAAACTTCCTGTATTTATAAAGATGTTAACCATATTAATAATGGTCTGTCAGTTACATGGATGTCATCCTTTAGAGGTCCCGGATTCATCATTTTCAATCGCTTTTTTCACCGATATACATTTAAATAAAGGCGAAAATGGATGCTTCAAGGGATTTGAAAAAGCCATAAAAACCGCTGATTCCCTTGAGGTGGACTTTATTATCACGGGGGGGGATAACGTGGATATTGATGTGTTAAAGGATGATTCAATAACGGCCCATGAATTGTACCGACGATTTTTGGAGGTACAAAATAATAGCCCTGTAAAGATTTATCCGGCCATTGGCAATCATGATCGCTATACGGGAGCTTATTTCGAAGATCCCATGCGGGGATCCGCACTTTTTGAATCATACCTGGGACCTTCCTATTATTCATTTAATCATAAAGGCTGGCATTTTATTCTGCTGAATACCGTTCAGGTGGTAGATGGACAATACGCTGTGGGACCAGTACAATATGAATGGTTGAAAGGGGATTTACAAGAAACCGGCGCTGAAGTCCCCATTGTGCTGATCGGGCACGTTCCTGTTTTATCCGTATATACACCTGCAGTTTCAGAAACATATGGTTTTGATTCGTTTTCAAATTTTCGAGAAGTGTTGAACCTGTTTACAGATTATAATTTAAAATTGGTACTCCAGGGGCACCAGCATTTGTATGAAGAGATTTATACACGCAACATTCAGTTTATTACCGCTGGTGCCGTATCCGCCTCATGGTGGGGTGGACCATATTATGGCACTGAAGAAGGATTCCTGCTGTTAACGCTTGATGAAAAAACTTTTGATTGGGAATACATCGATTTTGGTTGGGAAACCCATAAACAGGAATAATGGGATAACATTAATTGTTTTTATGATAATCGGCTGGATATTTACCGGATATTTTTTTCATCCATAAATGGATCTTGTGAATGCCCACTGGAGGCAGGAACATCATAGGACAAAATCCATAAACCACACCGATTCCATTTTCCAGACAAAAATCAATGGCCTCTTGTGATTGCGATCCCGTTCCCCCGGCGCCCTGATGCATCCAGATGTTTTTGATGCCCGATTCTTTGGATTCCCTTACCAGTCCTAAAGTGGCCTCGGGTGAGGTGGTGATAATCAGGTTGGATACGGATTCGGGCAGTTCTGAAACGGAATGGTAACATTTGATTCCATTGATTTCAGCCATTTCAGGATTGATGGGAAACACCGTATACCCCTTTTTCATGAGGGCTTTAAACAAGGTATGACCCCATTTATTTGGATCTCTCGACACACCGGCAATGGCAATTTGCTTATCATCAATAAAGTGCTTTATAATGTCTTTCATGAGATTCTGATTTATAATGATAGAACGTTTTGGTTATGATTCATCTTTTCCTGTCATTGTATCAAAAATATTCAATATTTCTTCCCGATACTCTGGTGGTGCTTCAATATGCCCCCAGCCTGATTGTACCTGCCATAATCCATCATACGCAGAATCATGATATGATCGAATAATAAAAGGAATTCCTTTTTCTGTAAGGATTCCTTCCAGGAGTTTGGCCTGAATCTGGTTATCCAGGATTAGAATTTGTTCATTATTTTCCATAAACGAATGTTGAATGATTATTCCATGATGGTGACTTCCAACCAGGGATGAAAACTTGTATTAAGATGGTCACTGGATGCATAAAATTGACCTTTGTTGCCTTCTTCCACTTCCAGTTGAACCATAAAGCCATAACTCACGTTTCGGTACTGGATTAAATCCTGTAGCAATGTCGTGACGTCTAATTTTAAGTCTTCGTTTGGAGTCGATGTACTGGTCAATAACAACTGGCCTTCAGTGGTTGTGGTCGGCTGGTTATTCCAGGTTACGGATTGTTCATCCCAGGCTGAGGTGATCCTCTTGAGGAATCCCACATTCGGGCCGGTGGTAGAATGATGCGTACGACCCTGTGTGTCGAAATAAGACAAGTTTAATTCGGCCAGAATGATTTCCGCATTGTCTGAAATGAGAGACAGATCGAATTCGATTAAAAACCGTTCAATGGATATGGTCATGCCATCATCTTCAACAAAGGCCCGCAATCCCAGTGAATCCCCTCCGTTCAGATCTGGAAGTGCGCTCCAAATATTGGCATCCTTACCGAATTCAGCATTGGGTTGAAACCTGAGGATGCGGATTGTCGGACCATTATCTTTTTTACATTGTGAAAAGGTGAGCAGGATGCACAAAAAGGCCCAATATAAATATTTCATTAATTCTACGGATTAATAATTTTTTATTTAAAACAGAACATTTTTATTCCAACCATTGAAGAATCTCATCTGCAAATATCGTTCCTTCTGTGGCTTCAACAAAAAGAATCTGATTTTTTGTTAGCTCTTTAAATATTTTCTGATGAGATACGGTGGAGTCATTTTTCCTGCCATTTGGATTGAAAAGACCCATTCCCTTTAAAAAAGTATCACAAGATGATGTCTTTTCAAATCGGATGATGGCCACATTGGTGTGTCCCTCTGAAAACGAACAGGGAACCAGAGTGATTGTGAAATCCTTAATACCCTCAAAATATTCAATCCAGGAAGGATATCCGTTTTCAAGTCCCAATCGACCTTTGATAACTTTAATATTTTGAATAAAACGATCTATTGGACTGACCATGAATAATTCAGGATAAATATAATCCCCAGATCCGGTCTGGGAGATTAGTATTTGTCCCAATTTTTCACATGTGGCCTGCTCTTCTGGACTGCCTGTTTCATTTACAATTGAAATATAGTACCGGTCTTTGACAAGTTGCAACTGATATGAAGTTTTGCATATATATAATTCTTTTTTTTCATCACATTCATAGTGTGAAATTGAAAAAATTCCAAATGCTGCTTCAGAATCAGACATCTGAAATATATCGACCGAATATTGTTTCCCTTTATAGGTCAATTTTTGAGCGCGAACCTGCTTAAAACCATATTCAAAGTACAAATCCGCTCCGCCATTGATATAGCCCCATAAAGCCGGTCCAATAAACTGGTCGGAACTTTCGATGGTTAGGCCTGGCAGATGTTCTGGAACAATGCCTGGAAGAAAGTTTTCTTGTGATATACACGGAATCAGGCACAGACATATCCAGGTGAGTATCATAATGAGAATTTATTGGGTTGAATGTAAAATTTTCGCATCAATCATCCAGTAGTTAATAAGAGAAAAATTTATTATTTGATTCTGTAATAATAATTACTATGATGCACATAACGTAAAACCTTTCCGGATGCCTCCCGTTCAAATGCAATTTCTTCCCCAGTGGCATCATCCTCACGAATTCTTTTAAAGATGTCTGGGGCAATATATTTATAAAAAGTCATGGATTGGGTTGGGTTTTCTGCAGGCAGCCCGAGGAATACCAGCTTGCCTTTCCAGGGTGAAATTAATGATTCACTCCACCATGGTTGCTGGTTATATATACCTGCATAATCCTCAAGACTCGCACTATCTGGGAGATCTGTGCTTTCTTCAGCGTTGAATTTGGCCAGGATGTTCATTAATTCCTGGCCATAATGGCCAGGATTGGTGCCACCGGCATTAATCATAACAGATACTGCCATCTTTTCTTTGGTGTTCAGCAATAATACACTTCTATATCCTGGACACGATCCCCCATGTCCAACAATGGTTTTGCCCTCATATTGGTAGACACTAAATCCCAATCCCCAGGTGGTATTCCAATTGGGATCTGTATAATGAACTCTTTGCATGTCTCTCAATGTTGAGGCCTTTAATATTTCCTGTCCCCCGTTATCCAGTAACCGAAATTGCCAGGAGGCAAAACGTGCCAAATCTTCCACGGTAGATGAAAATCCGGCAGCGGCCTTAATTCCTTCTGCTTGAAAAAACTCTACAGGTTCACGCGATCCATTGCGTTGAATAGCACTATATCCAATGGCCAATTGTGAGCCATATAATGGTTCAGGCAATTCAGGACGGGTATCCAGTAATCTTAATGGTTTTAGTATTTTCTCTTCAATATAATCCTCATACTTCTGTCCGGAAATTTCTTCTACTACTTCACCCAGTAAAGTCAAACCCAGATTGCTATATTGGAAGTATGTGGCAGCAGGATACAGCGTTTTCTGTGAGCCTAATTTTTCACGTACTTTATCTTTGGTGGGAAAAGGAAAATCTGGACCGGTCCAGTAAGGAAAATCAGATTCCCTGGGCAATCCTGAAGAATGGGTAAGCAATGACCTGACCGTGATGGGTCCACTATCCTTAAATTGTTGTTCCAGGTCATACCAGGGGAGTATTTCATCTATCCTGTCATCCAGCCTGAGTTTTCCTTCATCCCAAAGTTTCATGATGGCTACAGATGTAAAAAGTTTTGAAATAGAACAAATACTATATATGGTATTCGTTCTAGTATGAATACCTTTTTCGGAGTTGGCCATTCCCCAGGCCCTGCTATAAATTACATCCTGATCTTGAATTATGGAAACTGAGAGTCCGGGCAGTTTGTCATATGCTACCTGGGCTTCCAACCAGGCGTCCATCAACTCAAAAGCATCGGAATAATCCAGGGCTTCCTTTTCCTGCGATAACAAGAGAAATGGCAGGATAAGTAATAATGCGCCAATCAAATGAATTCGTTTCATTATTTAATTTGTTTTTGAATGTCTAAAATACGTAATCAGGAATCAAAGAATAATCCGGGAGGGATATTAACCAAGATTTACTTCCTTCAGATTGATCTTTTCAAGATCGGCCTCTCCCAGTTCCAATTTGGCTGCCAGGTCAAGAAATGTTCGTGCCCGGGCATTATCTTCTTTTACCAATCCTTTTTCTATGCGCATTTTTACCACGATGTCATGACCCACACGGTCAACGGCAACCGGGTCGGTACCAAACAACATGGTATTATAATTTACGAAAAATTGAGGATTGGCTCCTGGGCCACCATTATAACATCCCTTCATTCCATCCACGATGTTTAATACCACTTTGTCACGCAATGGTGGAAACGCATTGACCTCGGCAGTCGTTTCTGCCCATAGATTTTTGTGCAAACGACCCGTATTAGATACGGTTCCATAGGCCAGGTTTTTCAGACATAACGTCACTGTGGGCCCGGCATTCTTTAATATCGGGATATTGATTATTTTATCGACCATTTGGGTGCAGATCTTACTAAAATATGAATGCGTTCCACCGTTTACCATCATGGGCATGGTGTACTCATCATATTCCCCTTCAACATCGGCCCAGTAATACCAATCCTTATCAATCATTTCTTCACCATACAACATGCCATCCTGATTATAAAATGAGCCATTCTCATCTTTTTGTTCGGTACCAATGATTTTAATATCCGGGAAATGTTCTGAAGTAAATCCGGTTTCATGCATTTGAAACTCCCTCCGGTCCCATATTAGTAAGTTGGATTTAGGAATACCAGATTCAATCAGCTGATCAATGACCACCTGGACAATTTCAGGACTGGTGCTCAATGATTTCCCCGCTACAGGGTTGATCTTGAGCCCGATACGATCTTTGGGTGAGACAAATTCTCTCCAGGCTTTTTTGATATTTTTTTGACCTGTCAGAGCCAGCATACCATCATGCACCATTTTGTACACCACTTCGGGATCAGGCGCATTCTCTTTAATACAATGCTCATGATTGATACGAACAACCTCACCCGGATACCGTCCTGGCATGGACCACTCATTTCGGGGATATTTCCTGCTGTCCTCAATGTTGGTTTTTGGTTTCCCCTCTGGTTCCTGGACTCCAGAAGCTGATTCAGCTGCAATATGGGGCAGGAATGCTGTTCCCATACCTCCGGCAGCCAGGGTTTTAAAAAAAGTCCTTCTTGCAACGTTCTTTTTTGAATGTGCCATGGTATTAATGATTGGTGATTGTGGAATTAAAGGTATCGATTTTTCATTATAATTTACAGCATTAATCCGGACTCTGCTGAATAACCTTTTAATTATTGGGTCATTGATGTATTTTTGAAGATAAATATTTAAAAATTATTGCCATGAAAAGGTTTAAAGTGTTATTCATAATCATATTGGCCGGTTTACCGGTAAACGTATTAGGTCAGGATGATTACGAGGAAGCTTTGTTAAAACAATTTCATCAGATTTCAAGTCATGAAATGTATGATTGGGTCGAAACCTTAAGTGCCCCGGAATTCAACGGGCGGATGGCTGGATCGCCGGGAGGATTGGCAGCCGCCAAATGGTTGGCCAGTCACCTCAAAGATTGGGGAATTCAGCCCGGAGGTACAGATAGCACGTATTTTCAGTGGTTTGATATCGGTTACAATGAATTTCATGAACTGGGGGGTCTCTGCCTTCATATACCGGGTGAAGGAACCCGGAGTATTCAAAAATGCTATACATTCCCGGATAATTTTTTCCCGGGAATGAATACTGGAAGTGGTGAAATAACCGCAGAGGTGATCTATGTGGGTTATGGTATTACAGCACCCGAACATGGATATGACGATTATGAGGGGATGGATGTCAAGGGCAAGATCGTGCTGGTGAACAGGGATGCTCCCTATAAGGAAACAACCAGCTTCGATTTTGAACAATGGGTTCGCTACTGCTATCATCATTACAAACTGGAAAATGCCGTGAAACATGGCGCGAAAGGATTTATTTATATTGCTGGTAATCATGCGAATCCAAATATAGCACACGATCCGGATATCATTGTGGCAGGTATTGGTCCTGAGGCATTGAATGATTTTTTTGCCAATGTTGAAATGGATAATGCGGAGATCCTTGAAAAAATCAATAGCACCATGAAACCACATTCCTTTTCGATGGGGAATATGGTTACCATGAAGGCCAATACCACATGGCATCCGGATGGCAAAGCCTGTAATGTGATTGGATATATTGAAGGATCCGATTCTGAATTGAAAGACGAAGTCATTATAATTGGCGGGCATTATGATGCGGTTGGAAATTGTAGTGTTCTGCTTCCCGGAGCTCTGGATAATGCCAGCGGCACCATTGATATCCTCGCGGTTGCAAAAGCCATGAGTCAATCGGGGATTTCATTGAAACGATCCGTGATGTTCCTGTTCATTGGCGGGGAAGAAGTGGGTCTGTTGGGGAGTCAATCATATGTCGAGAATCCCACATTTCTGAAAGAAAACACCATTTGCTACATCAACCTGGATATGGTGGGGAATGGCACGGGTTTTTCATTGGGATCGGGTAAAACCCACCCGGAATTATTAAAATTCTTCGAAGAAGCCAATAATCGTTTTCTTCATCGCACATTCAGGTCATCCGAAGAACGGGAAAACTATGGTCGTCCACGCAGTGATGGGGAGATCTTCAAAAGAAATGGGTACAGAGCATTGGGAATGGGATTGACCGGCTGGAACAAACCGGTTAATTACCATCAACCAAATGACCAGGCTGATCTCACTATAGATCCGGAGATTATGGAAGATGTAACAAAGCTTCTATTTGTGGCTCTTACAAATATGGCACGAGCGGAGCACCTGGAATTGGAGTAAGATTCCTCTTTATTTCAGAATTCAGAAAATACGTATTTAAATGTGTAATTAAATACGTATTTTTTAATCGATTTTTTTGGGACAAGATGAATACATATAAATTATGGTTATTTCAAGGGCGGCTATGATACAATTGAATGATACAATGCATAAGGTATTTCCCTTGTTTGGACCCATAGAAGAGAAAAGGTGGGCAAAGGGATGGAATCCGACAGAAATTTTACCGGATGGGGCAGTTTTTGAAGAAAATATGAGATTCAAAACCAGATCTGACAATCCCCATGAGGCATGGTTCTATTGGGAACTATTGAGACTTTCAAACGAAACCAATGAAATACAGTACTCTGTGAAAACACCCAATCGAAATTGGATCATTAAAATTAAATGTTCAGAAACAGGAACTGGTTCGACGCAGGCTGGGATTACATATTCTTATAAGGCCTTCAATGCTCTGGGGAGCAAACTCAATCATCGGGCTTTATCCAGTATGTTCAAAGAGGACCTTAAAGACTGGGAAAGAGCGATCAACCATTACCTGATCACGGGACAATCCCTGAAGACAGATTCAGATACCATGAAGGGTTAAACGTAAAATAACGTCTGTTTTATTTTCTTCGCGAATATTATTAATATTGCCATTCAATCCGGATTTAATCTTAATAAAAATATACATCATGAAAACGATTTTAATCACCATTGGGCTGTTTATGGGTCTTCTGGTATCCGCTCAAAATATAAACACATCACAGGATCGTAAAATTGAATTTCCAGATATTCCGGGTTTTTTTACATTAAAGTGCGATTTCCATCAGCATACGGTTTTTTCTGACGGAAGTGTATGGCCCAATATCCGTATCCAGGAAGCATTGCGGGATGGACTCGATGCGGTTTCAATTACCGACCATATTGAATATCAACCACATCGGGCTGATATTCCCCATCCGGACCGGAACCGGTCTTTTCAAATTGCCAGAGAATCAGCGAAAAACAGCAATCTCATTGTGATCAATGGTTCAGAGATCACACGCAATATGCCCCCGGGTCATGCCAATGCCATATTTCTTAAGGATGCGAATGCATTATTAGTTGAGGATTCAATTGAAGTGTTCAGAGCGGCTAAAGAGCAGGGTGCCTTTATTTTTTGGAATCATCCGCATTGGACGGCCCAGACACCGGACGGCATCGCCCGCTTAACGGACATGCACAAAGAACTCTTAAAGGAAGGATTGCTGGATGGCATTGAGGTGGTCAACGAATTTACCTATTCAGATGAAGCATTGCAAATAGCGCTTGACAACGATCTGACAATCATGGGCACATCAGATATTCATGGTTTGATCGACTGGGAATACCATGTGCCTCATGGGGGACACCGGCCCGTTACACTTGTTTTCGCCGCAGAGCGGACAGAGGCCGGGATCCGGGAAGGACTGGAAAAAGGAAGAACGGTTGTCTGGCATGATAACACGCTCATTGGGAAACCGGAATTCCTCATACCTCTTATTGATGCCTCCCTGGAGGTGGTTTCAGCCGCATATATAGGAAAAACATCGGTGTTGGCAGTGACCATTAAAAATACCAGTGACGTGGATTATATGATATGGAATAAAAGTGATTATAACCTCCACAGAAATGCCGATGTATTTGTGATTAGGGCCAATGATTTAACGCGAATTGAGGTTAAAACCGTGACGAAAATGGAGTCATTCAATATGGCTCTGGAGGTGTTAAATGCGGTTATTGCTCCAAATACCCATGCCCAGTTCAACATGAAAATTCTGGTTGAGATGTAATTTCACCATTGTATGATGGCGTACATTCAAAAGATGTGATGTGTTAAAAATATGGGGAGAACGATACAGTTGGAAAAAAAAACAAAAGGTTGGGTTCAAAACCTGCTGGACAGAGTTGAACGCCCCATGATCGTCATTCTTCATGTGGGGATACTGATGCAAATTTTCGGTATTTCAGCGGGTAATTTCGTCATTTCAATATCAACCGTTATTTTGGCGATGATGTACTTATTAGCGATTTCATTGTCTTTAAGCGCTAATAAGAAAAAATTCTGGAGCCAGGTGTTATATAAAGCTGCCTTTCTGGGGTGTAGCATTTCATTATTCGGTTTGTTCTTTAAGGCCCATTCAATTACCGGCCACAAAACCTTATTGCTGATTGGTTCTGTTTTTCTAATTCTGGTATTCATCAATATCTGGATTCAGCAGAAAATAAATCCGCAGATCAAAATATTTGACAGGAGGGGATACATCCGGAACCTGGCCATCATCATTGTAGGGGTAGTATATTATTGTTTGCCCTGATCCTGGTTTAGTAAAAAGAATGGTGCCCACCGTCCGATGGGCACCTTAACCTTTAAATTAATTATTCTAAGTAATACCTGACACTTCGACTCGCAAAATTAAGCCCGGAATAAAGCCAAAATACATGAGCTAATGAAGCTTACGTGCATGGTTCTCAGTCACAATATTCCTTATAATCTTTCAAAGGTTAAATAATCCGTCCCTCCATTACCGCCACTCACATCTTCAAGCCGGATTTTATTTTCGGTCCGTTCCAAAACATGCCAGTCATCGCTCAATTCCTCAAAATCGGCAGGGCTGGTAAAAATAATATTGAGTTTTATCTGGCTGTCATCGGTGCCTGTTGACCATGAGCCGGTAATGTTAGTCATACCATTAGTGGCCACCAGGGTGCCACTATTTTCAAATGTGAAACTGTACCCATTAAAATGCTGTGTTTCTTCATGGTCGGTATCCCAAAAATAGCTAATCTTCCAAGTTCCAGTAGTAATGGTGTTGGCAACCTCTGCCGGATTTTCAGGCATATTATTGGTTTCTTCCTTGGAACACGAGATCATGATCAGAAGCAGTGTAAAAATAATTAATGAGAGATTTGATTTCATTGCATTGTATTTAATTGTTAGAGATCATTTCAATAATTTTTAAGGATCCAATGTTTTTATGGATATGGATCAATTCGTTCCATTTTTAGCTTACGGTTAAGATGTTATCAGATTTGGTGACATTGTAGGCTTTCAAGGGACTTGAAGCCGGACCATTGACGACCGATCCACTGGTGCTAAAGACAGAACCATGACACGGGCATGGAAAGTTATTGTTCGAAGCACTATATGAAACAGTGCAGCCAGCGTGAGTACAGGTCTTTGAAAGAGCAATAAAAGTATCGTTACCAACATTTGCAATAATGATGTTCCCCTCAATGACAAAACCACCAGCATTATTGAGATCGGCATATTTTGAATCATTCAGGTCGATGGTCAGGTCCTGAGGTGGATTATTATTTGTGTTATCTGCTGTTTCTTCCTTCGTACATGAGGTGGTCCCCATCAGGGCAGGGGGAATGATGAAAACGGTTCCGGACCCCAATATAATTTTCTGTAAAACTTCTCGTCGTTTCATTTTAATAGATATTTGTTAAAACTTATTTTTTTAAATAAAAAACCCGAACCAGGTTGAAACCAAAATAGATGGCTCCTTCCGACCAGGTTTGATTGGTATTACTGATCAATGCTTTATCAAAAATACCCTGACTGTTGCTCAGAACCAGTTGAAACAAGTGACCGCCAGTATCCAGATCCAGGCCAATGGTTAAAGGATTCTTAAGATCATAAGGATGATCCGTAACCGACAGGTAATATTCTCCGGTCAGACTCATACGTTTTGTTAATTTCACACCTCCTGAAAATCCTAAAGAGATATGATCTTCTGAGCGGCTGGATCGAATATCGTAATTGGTATGAACCCAAATGGGAGAAAATTGAACGGATACAGGTCCCCACTGTCTTCCGAATAAAGTCTGAACAACGAAACTCAATCGATCAGAAAATGCATCCTGGTTTTCAGGAAAAACATTTCGAAGGGTATTGATGGATGAGCCCACATATAAAGTGGCCGTCAGGGGCATGCCATTGTTCCCCTGTCTGAGAAATCGGGCTTTTCCATAAAGATCCCAGGTTTTTTCAAGAGTGCTCCTTCCAAATCCTGTCATCAGCCAGTTGTTGAATGCGTAGTCAAAACCAAGCCGCATAGTTGCCTGGTCCAATCCGAAAAATTCATAGAATCCACCATTTATGGCTCCGAAACGATGTCCGATGAACAGCCCAAGTTCACCCGGATTGAGTATTTCCACGGATTGACCATTTCCAACATGGGTACCAGTAAATAATGCTGGGGTCGGTTCGTTTAGAGAAACAGAATCCGTTATTAAAAGATTTTCGAGGTCCTGTCCTGAGAGATCGGTGGACAGCAGGATAAAAAAAGCCACCATGATCGATGAGACAATTGAATAGGGTCGTTTTATGAATATCATTTTATTATTTGGCTTTTAAAAAATCAATAGAAACGGTGACTTCAACAACTTCTGCAATATTTTTTATCACCATTCTTGGAATTTTAATATCATGATCTTCGAGACGGACCTTAAATACCGAAAACCCATTTATCAGATCTTCATTTTTTGTGAGCTGGGCCGTTGTCTCAATGTCATTTTTTACGCCATGAATAAGAAGTTCTCCACGGATCAAAACCTGAATGGATGAAAAATCCATGCTTGGAACAGGAACCATTTTACCGGTGAATCTTGCTTCCGGGTATTTATCTGACTCGAGATATTGCTCATTAAAGTGCTTTTGCATTAAACTTTTGTCAAAGACAAACGTGTTGATTGGCACGATAAATAATAAATCGCCGGTCTCCGTATCCAAAGCCGCTTTTACCTTATTGGATTCTGCCTCAATATCCTCAAGTGGTGCGCTTGAAAAAAAGCGGATCTTGCCGTTGAGCGCAGAATACTTACCCTGTCCTGCCATGGGCAGTTGAATACAAATCCCGGCGATGATCGTTATGATGATTCGAAATTTTGATGTTAGGCTCATGGCTATATGCTTATTAAAATGATATTAGCACACTAAAATTCAAATGGGACCCTCATCATCTGATTATTTTTATACAGACAAAATTAAAATAACCAGCATATCTGCATTGTGACCTGGGTCACACTAAGAGAAAAAAAGTAAAAATGTCTGTTTTATGGACCTTTATCAGGTAAAACAATCTCATTGGAAATATGTTTTGCGGGAATAAAAAATGGGCTCATTAATAGCTTTATGAGCCCACAGGCAATGGCGAATATTATTTTTTGGTATTCAATCGAAAAGGCACGTATAATGGACACCAACCAATAAAAGCCGTTATAATAGGAATGATTCCCAGGAGACCAAACCAGGATTTAAAATACCATCCTGCGGCCCCGACGACCAGGCCAAGAACGATCCTGATCCACCTGTCTGTTTTGCCAACATTCGTTTTCATCTTTTTCCTTTCTTTTAAATAAACAATAAGGCAAAATTAAGGTGGGGGCACCCGAGAATTATGTAACCCGGATCACAATAAATTTTTTATGGTTATTTTTCCTCTTCCCAATTCAATGCTACCATCTTTTTCAAGATTATTCAATAAACGGGTGACCACTTCTCTGGCTGTTCCCAGTTCATTGGCAAGCTGCTGGTGGGTCAGAGTTAATTCATTACCAAATGACGCCTGCTTGTGCCTCAATTTTTTCAATAATCTGAAATCCAGCTGCTGAAAAGCGATCTGGTCGACAAGATTCAGCAATTCTGTCATTCTGAGATAATATAAATTGTAAACAAATTTTCGCCAGGTTCCATATGTGGTCATCCAATCGCGAAGTTGTTGGGATGGGATCAGGATCAGTTTTGTATCTTTTACTGCCAATGCTTCTGCATTACTCTCCTTTTCATTAAGACAAGAGGTTATGGTAAGGATACAACTTTCACGGGGTTCAATAAAGTACAGGATGATTTCTTTTCCACTCTGATCCGACTTTCTCACCTTAATGCGGCCTTCCATTACCAGTGGAACAGCTTTTATATAAGCACCCTCATTTAATAGTTGATCATTTTTTTGAAATGATCTTGTTTCGCAGTTTTTTAGTTCATTGAGCAGTTCGGGCTCAAAAAGACCAGAAAAATCCGGTAATTTAATTTTAAGATCCATCTCTTTGGGTATTTATATTCTTTGCTTTTAATATATTCCCTCATATTTTAGTTTTAATATATAAAAAACGGGTCATAGTGTAAATAATTTTGTATTTATTTAATTTAAGGAAATGGTAAACATTTGCATTACAAAATATAAAATTCACCAGATGAACGTGATATGGATACGCATGTCATATTCATGATTTTTCGCAATGTCACTTGTAATTATATACTAATATTATTAAGATGAAAACATTATGGGCATATTTGATTTTCTTGCTGATCTCAGGATCATGTCAATCCTTTCAGAATGGGAACATGCTGGAAACCTATAAACAAGAGGTAATCGATGCTGAAAATGCTTTCTCCCAGTTGGCGGGTGAAAAAGGTATAACCATTGCATTCCTTGAATTTGCAGATGAACACGCTGTCTTGATGAGGGGCGATCAGCTGATAAAAGGCAAAGAGGCTATTGAAACGTATTTAAATAACAATCCCATACCAGACGCAAAATTGGAATGGGCTCCTGATTTCGTCGATGTTTCAGCCTCCGGAGACCTGGCGTATACATATGGTCACTATACCTTTTCTATGGTTGATTCGGCCGGACAAAAAAATGAACAATCCGGTATTTTTCATACGGTTTGGAAACGCCAGGATGATGGAACCTGGCGTTTTGTATGGGACTGATCAGAAGAAGAAAATGCAAAAAAATCCCTGCTACTTTACAATAACAGGGATTTTGAATGAAGATGTTTTCTCAGGTTCCAAAATTTACAATGATATCCCGAACGATTTTTGTCTGTTCATAAGCTGCACGAATCTGTTCCCGGTATTTCCGCGGTTCGGTAGGTGTCCCTGGCATATCATCGGGATCGGGAAGGTTTTTATAAATTTCATTGAGTTTTTTCAATGCATTAATAAATTCTCCCTGGTCTTCTTTGGGTATCTGTTGATCAAATAACTTTACCAATTCATTGGTTGGATTTTTCCGTTCCAGTATCAATTGAAATAGATCATCCCGATACTCTGTATCCGTTGAGGTCTGAACATTTGGATCATTTAACAACAACTCAAACGTGATATATGATTTTTCAATGAAATTACCTGCAACAAATGAAGTGAAGAATAAATTACGGCCATCACTGTCTAAAATGGTTTCGGATTCTTTTAGGGCTTCATCCATTTGAGTTAGAAATGAACCCGATTCTTCCATCCCCTCTTCCAGTCGGGTGATCAGATTGTCGATAAAAACCTCTTCCAGACCCAGGTTACTGGCCAACTGCTGTGCTGCGGCGTAACTGAGCCGGGCCGATTCATTATCGTGGTAAATGAGTTTGTATAATGCATCAGCTGTATATAATCCCATGGCACCGGCAGCAAAGAATGGATCGGAATCATACTGGTTCACTTTCATGGGGTCATGTCCAAGATTTTCTACGTAGGAGAGGTTGGTCATATTCATAAACGCTGCCAGGTCATCAAAACTTCTTAATGGCGGAACCACTTTCCCGAGATTGGATTCCAATTCAGACAGTTTTTCTTCCGGTGTTTTTTCGGCCGATTTGTTTTTGCATCCTGCTACAATTATGGTCATTCCCAGGATTATGATAAGAAATGCATGTTGTTTCATAATGCTACAATTTATATGATTTTACAATGTTATATTTTTTAATGCCATTCAAAAATAGGAAAGAAATTAAAGAATGGAATAGGGTACATTGGATTTCAATTTCCAGTGATATTAAATTCTGCCACATAGAAATTTGGATCAATCGATATGACTGGCTTTTCGATCTTTAACTCCATCCTGGACCATCGTGTCGAAGGAGACAGCCAGGATTCTTCACCGGATAAAGATACCTTTAAAGGCATATCAAATCCGCGAATGCAATTACTCCATCGATACACCAATTCATTTCCGTCAATTGAATATTCGAATACGGGTATCCGGTCATCTCTCAGATACTGGTCAAAGAATTTCGACAGATTGATCCCGGATTGTTCAATGATGTATCCTTCAATTTGCTCTGATGTCACCGTCTGATGGTAAAATGCAGAATTCAGTCCACGCAGGATCTCCCTCCATTTGTCATCGTCATCAATAATTTGTCGCAGTGTATGTAACATATTCCCGCCTTTGCTATACATATCGCCGGAGCCACCATGGTTTACATTATAGATCCCAACAATGGGGCGATCATTGCGAATCACCCTCCTGGTGCCCCGGACATATTCACCTCCGGCCTGTTTACCATAATGGTATTCCACATACAAATTCTCAGAATAATTGGTAAAACTTTCATGTATCCACATATCGGCAATATCCCTGTAAGTGATATTGTTGGCAAACCATTCATGGCCGGATTCGTGGATGATGATGAAATCAAACTTCAATCCCCATCCGGATCGGCTTCCGTCGTTTCCCAGGTATCCATTCTGATATTTATTCCCATAAGTTACAGAGCTCTGATGCTCCATACCCAGATAGGGTACTTCAACCAGTTTGTATCCATCTTCATAAAAAGGGTAGGGTCCGAACCAGTATTCGAAGGCTTCAAGCATCATCGGCGCCTGTTTAAATTGTTCTTTTGCTTTTTCAAGGTTATCGCGCAGCACATAATAATCGCAATCGAGGGGTCCTTTTTCACCCTGGAATGTTTCACTAAAATGGACGTAATCACCAATATTGATATTGACCCCATAATTATTTATGGGATTCGACACAAACCAGTGGTATGTTTTTGTATGGTCATCATTTTTGGTAACCTTTAGAAGACGGCCGTTGGAAACATCCATGAGATCTTCCGGTACGGTAATGCTCATGAGCATGCTGTCGGGCTCATCATACATATGATCTTTGCCGGGCCACCATATGCTGGCTCCCAATCCCTGGCACGAGGTGGCAATAAATGGGTGACCATTGGGGTCCCGGGCCCATGTAACACCCCCATCCCAGGGTGGGCGCCGGGCTATTTTTGGGCGGCCGCCATAGTGTAAAACCACAGATTTATGATTGCCTTTTTCCTGGTTTTCTTCCAGTGTAATAAAATGGGCATTGCCATCCTGATCAATGCGGAGCGGCCTGCCATTCTGTTCTGCTTTTATCAATCTGAGAGGTGGTTGCAGATCAATTTGCATCACCTGGTGGGATTCCAGGACGGCATAATTTACCGTATTCGTTCCATAGATGGCACTGTCATCCGGATTTACGCTGATATCCAGGTGGTAATAGGTCAGATCCCACCATGCTCGTTCTTTGGTAATAGATCCCCTTAAGGTGTCCTGGTGGGTAAATTGAGGTGTTTGGCAATAAATCTGATTTATTGAAAGAAAAACTACAGGGTAATAATTATGACAAATTGATGGCAATTAATAATCCCAAGCTTCATAAATTTGTAACAGACTGCATCAAGCTGTGCAATATCGAATTCAGGCGCATTAAAATAAGGAAACATTTCACCGGGTTCTCTGGCGCCTACATTCAAACCAGTATCAATTAATATTTTGGTTTCGGCTGTTTCCAAAAGCATACACGATCTTCCTACTTCTGAGAAACCACCTAATCCCGTTAAACGGACAAAATTATCGTGAATCACTCTAGGTCGATGTATTCTCTTACCAATATTAAGTAAAGCATGTTTACGTTTATCAGACTCCTTTGTGAGTGTGTATCGAATCGTGTTAATAAGTTGAGACTGAATTGGAGGAGATCTAACTACTTTAGGTCTCCAAGAGATTTCTCTTGCTATTTCACGAAGAGTTGTTCCACTCCTTCCTATCACGGCTCCTGGCTTTTTTGCTTCGATGATCACTTCCCCTAATTCATCATCAAATATAATATTAGTTATTTCTGCATTTTCGG
>Ga0209536_100000376_pt1 | contig 71050 bp, 80 predicted proteins | sample DeeMarSeWOR28_12_FD_187461 | JGI IMG/M metagenome (GOLD analysis project Ga0209536, IMG submission 187461) | Marine sediment microbial communities from White Oak River estuary, North Carolina - WOR-2-8_12 (SPAdes) (version 2) | ecosystem: Environmental > Aquatic > Marine > Intertidal zone >...
CCAAAAAAGTCATGGGGAACGCCGCCCACATCGCCGCTGGCCTGCATGACGCGGCTGACTATGGTTTCGAGCTGACGGTTCGGGGACATGACTGGCCGACGCTGAAGGCGCGCCGTGACGCTTATGTCCATCGTCTAAATGACATTCACCGGGACAACCTGGAACGCGCAGGTGTGGCGCTGATCCGAGGGCACGGCCACCTCACGGGTCCCTGTTCGGTGCGGGTCGGGGACGAGGAGATCACCGCCGATCACATTGTCGTCGCGACGGGCGGATATCCACTGGTGCCGGATCTGCCGGGCGCGGAGAAGGGCATCACGTCCGATGGTTTTTTCGAACTGGAAAAACGTCCGGAGAGGGTGGTGATCGCCGGCACCGGTTATGTGGCCGTCGAACTGGCCGGCGTATTCGCGGCCCTCGGTTCAGAGGTCACCGTGCTGGCCCGCTACGATAGCGTGCTGCGCAGCTTCGATCCGATGTTGCAGGCAGTCCTGATCGAGGAGTGGAAGAAATCAGGCGTCGCGCTGGTGACCGGCGCGAGGCCGACCGAGGTCAGAGGGGAGCCCCATGCCCTGGAAATCCTGACGGAGAAGGGCGGTCGTTTTGCCGGCGATTGTCTTGTCTGGGCCATCGGAAGAATCCCTGCAACAGCGGATCTGGGGCTGGAGGCCGCCGGCGTGACCGTCGATGATTTCGGCTTCATCCCCACCGACGGTTACCAGGACACCAATGTGGCGTCGGTCCACGCGATCGGGGATGTGACAGGCAGGGAGGCGCTGACCCCGGTAGCGATCGCAGCCGGACGCAGGCTCGCTGACCGACTGTTCGGCGGCATCCCTGATCGGAGGCTGGACTACGAGAACATCGCGACGGTGATTTTCAGCCACCCGCCCATCGGCACCGTGGGCATGACGGAGAACGAGGCCCGTGCCCGGTATGGGGACGCGATGAAAGTTTACGAATCCCGATTTACCGGCCTGTACAACGCCATTACAAGAGTCCGCCCCGTTTCTGCCATGAAGCTGGTGACCGCGGGACCGGAGGAGCGCGTCGTCGGTTGCCACGTCATCGGCCAGGGCGCGGACGAGATGATGCAGGGTTTCGCGGTGGCAGTGAGAATGGGGGCCACCAAGCGGGACTTCGACGATACAGTGGCCATTCACCCGACAAGTGCGGAAGAGCTCGTCACCATGCGGGGGCCGGGCCGGTGAAACTCAGGGCTTTTTTGGACGTTCGACCGACGGTCGGGCAGCGGGTTTTCATCGACCCCGCCGCGGTGGTCATCGGCAGGGTCACGCTTGGCGACGATGTCTCCTTCTGGCCCATGGCCGTTGCCCGGGGCGACGTTAACGCGATCAGCCTGGGCGCCCGAACCAATGTGCAAGATGGGAGCGTCCTTCACGTGACCCACGATGGGCCATTCTCGCCGGGGGGCATCCCGTTGATCATCGGTGAAGACGTCACTGTCGGTCATCACGTCACGCTGCATGCCTGCACCGTGGGAAACCGCTGCCTGATCGGCATGAACGCGGTCGTCATGGATGGCGCGGATGTCGGTGACGACGTTCTGCTGGCGGCCGCAAGCCTGGTGACGCCGGGCCAACGTCTGGAGTCCGGGAGCCTCTATCGGGGCAGCCCGGCGCGGCGGATCCGCAGCCTGGAATCCCGGGAACTGGAGATGCTCCGCTACTCGGCCGCCCACTATGTGCGGCTGAAGGACACATACCTGGGAATGGCCTAGGAGAGCCGCCGCCGAACCTCGCGCAAAACCGGGCCGGTGTCGGGCCTGAGGTTGCGCCAGAGCAAGAAGGACTCTGCAGCCTGTTCCACCAACATGCCGACACCGTCGGCACAACCACCGGCGCCATGCGCCGATGCCCAGCTTAGAAATGCCGTGGGGTTTTTCCCGTACATCATGTCGTAACAGAATGAACGAGGGCTGATGATGGCCGCCGGCACGGCCGGCACCTGGCCCGAAAGACTCGCCGACGTGGCGTTGATAATGAGGTCGAAGCCGCCGTGCAGATTTTCGAACGTGTCGGCCCGCACGAGCCCGCCCGAGGAGAATGCCTCTGCCAGCGAAGCCGCCCGATCTGGCGTTCGGTTGGCGATGATCAACTCGGCCGGGTCAGCGTCAATGATCGCCCCGACAGCGCCACGGGCTGCGCCGCCCGCGCCGATCAGAAGAATTCGGCTGCCGCGCAGACTCAGTCCGAGATTACCTTCCAGATCCCGGACCAGGCCCGCGCCGTCCGTGTTGTCGCCGAACGCTTCTCCGTCCTTCCAGGCAATGGTATTGACTGCACGGGCCTGCCGGGCCCGTTGCGTGCTCCGTGCGCAGAATCGAAAAGCGTCCCCCTTGAAGGGAAGGGTGACGTTAAGGCCCTGACCCTTGCGAGCCCGAAAGTCCTCTATTTCTGCCCGAAACCGCCCAGGCACCGCATCGATCAGCACATAGTTCATGTGCTGCCCTGTCTGCTCGGCAAACAGGCGATGGATCAGTGGCGAACGGCTGTGTTCGACCGGGTGGCCGATCAGGCCATAGAGTGCCGGAGCATCGCCTGTCACCCCTGGAGCCAGACCGCTGCTTGCTTGGCGTAGTACGTCAGGATCGCGTCTGCACCGGCGCGTTTGAGGCACAGCAGAGATTCCAGCACGACTGAACGTTCGTCGAGCCAGCCGTTGGCCGATGCGGCCTTCAGCATGGCGTACTCGCCGCTGACCTGGTACGCGAAGGTAGGCACTCCGAGCTCGGTCTTGACCCGCCGGATGATGTCCAGATACGGGAGGCCGGGCTTCACCATGAAGGCGTCGGCGCCTTCCTCTATATCCATGGCCACTTCACGCAGCGCCTCGTCCGTATTGCCCGGATCCATCTGGTAGCCGTACTTGTTCCCTCCGCCCAGGTTGGCCGCCGAGCCGACGGCGTCACGGAACGGTCCATAGAAGCTCGAGGCGTACTTGGCTGAATAAGCGAGGATCGAAGTGTTAACGTGGCCCGCCTGTTCCAGTGCCTGACGTATCCTTCCAACGCGCCCGTCCATCATGTCCGAGGGCGCCACCATGTCGGCCCCGGCGTTGGCGTGGGACACCGCCTGGCGCACCAGGGCGTCGACGGTGACGTCGTTGAGGACATATCCATCATCGTCGATGATCCCGTCCTGGCCGTGAGTCGTGAACGGATCCAGCGCCACGTCGGTGATGACGCCGATTTCCGGCGTCTCCTTCTTCAATGCCGCTGCGGCCCGTTGCGCCAGTCCCTCCGGATTCCACGCCTCGCTTCCGTCTTCACTCTTGCAGGCCGCCGGCGTGACGGGGAAGAGGGCGACGGCGGGAATGCCGAGGTTCACGAGGGACTCGACCTCGCTGATGAGCAGATCGATACTCAGTCTTTCGATACCGGGCATGGACTCCACCGGCTCCCGTCGCCCCTCTCCCTCGAGGACGAAAACCGGATAGATGAAATCCGATGGCGACAGGGTCGATTCCCTCACCAAATTCCGCAGGAAACCGTGGCGGCGCAGCCGCCGCATGCGGGATGCCGGGAATTTCCCGGTGACTGGAGTGGTCATTACTATTCCTGAAACTTTCCGGGCGACCTTGAATTTTCCCCCGAATCGTTGGCCGGCGCCACCATGTTCCCTATAGTGTCTGGCGACCTTCGATTCCGGAAAGTGAAATAAAACGACAGGAGATCAGGTCTACTCCCATGAGCGCCGATATCAGCGACTTGGAGCGACGGCGGAGTTTCGACGCCCTGATCCGGGAACTGCGACCGGAGCTTTACCGCTTTGCATTCTGGCTGTCGCGCAGTCGTCAGGTCGCGGAGGATGTGCTCCAGGAAGCTTTGTTGAGGGCCTGGAAGGCGTATGGAGACCTCCGGGATCCAGCCTCAGTCAAGCAGTGGCTGGTTGCGATCGTGCGGCGCGAGCATGCTCGAATTTACGAGCGCAGACGTCTGGAAACGGTGGATTTGGCGACATTCGAGGAAGAGATTCCGGCATCGGCGGACGATCCGGACCTGGAGAGAATGAGACGCGCGATATTCCAACTGGACGATGGCTACAGAGAGCCCCTGGTGTTACAGGTGTTGCTCGGTCATTCGACCCGTGAGATCGCGGAACTGACCGGACTCTCCGAGGCCACCGTGCTGACCCGGCTGCATCGGGCGAGAAACCGGCTCAAGCAGGCCCTGGGCACGCCTGACGATCCTGCAGGTCGGGATGGCGGCACGACATGAACGGCAGAGATATGGAAGAGCGGAGCGAACGCGGGACTGCCGACAAGCGGCTGACCGAGGAGGCGTTCGAGTCGTTGCTCGAGCGAGCGTTGCGCATCGACGTGCCGGCAACCCCGACGGCCGCTGCGCCGATCCGACGTCGGCCCCGGCGGGTTGTTTGGGGCGCAATGGCCGCGGGAATCTTGCTGGCATTGGGGGTTTCTTTAAGAATCCTGCAGAATCAGGGCTATATCAGCACCGGCGATCTGCGCCGGGATATCGTCGCCCATATCCACCACGAACCGGGGGCGGTCAGCGTGCCTGTTGTTTCAGAGCGGGGCGCGATCGCCACCGCGGACGTAGAGGCAGTGCTGCGGGCGGCCGGTGCCGGAATGGCACCGCTGAAACCGATCGTGAGGTACGCCAAACTTTGTCCCTTCAGGGGCGAAATGGTGGCCCACTTTGTCGTCCAGGGCGAGCAGGGGCCCGTAACCGTACTGCTGTTGCCGAACGAAAAGGTGAACGGGCCTGAGCGCGTGGACGAAGATGGATTCGTGGGTACCATCGTGCCGCTTCAGATTGGCGGCAGCATCGCGGTGGTCGGCGAGCCCGGCGAAACCGCACTCGAGGATATTCAGAGGGAAGTGGCCGCCGCCGTTCAGTGGCGGCTTTGATAGGGACGGTCCCGAAGGGACCTTTAAACAGCCCTGCGGGGCATTGTGTGAAAACAGGAGAAAGAGCATGAGTGAAAACAGTCTGAAGCCGGTTACCGTTGCGGTGGGTGCTGCGTTAGCGACGGGCCTGGCCGGTATGTCGGTGGCAAACGCCGACACCAGCCCCTTCGCGATGACCGCGCTGTCCACCGGCTACATGGCCGACTCGCATACTGCAGAAGGCAAGTGTGGCGAAGGCAAGTGTGGCGGCGAGGCAAAGGGTGAAGAAGGCAAGTGCGGTGAAGGCAAGTGCGGTGGCGAAGCCAAGGGCGAAGAAGGCAAGTGCGGTGGCGAAGCCAAGGGCGAAGAAGGCAAGTGTGGCGGCGAAGCCAAGGGCGAAGAAAAGAGCTAGTCACTGTCTCGTGCCTTCATGAAGTCCGTCGCCGGACTGACAAGGCAAGCCCCGGTCGTATGGCCGGGGCTTTTTTCTTGCCCGGTTCTCCGGGGGAATTGCCCGACGTTCCGAGGGCGTCTATTCTCGGCCGTCGCGCCTCGACGACAGATAGATGCAGAGGGAAATCCATGGTGGAAGGCCAAAGGGGAAAGATCCGGTGCCCGTGGGCCCTCGGGGTGAGCGTGGAATATCTTCGGTACCACGACGAGGAGTGGGGGCGCCCCGTGCGAGAGGACCGTACCCAGTTCGAGTTCCTGATTCTGGAGGGGGCTCAGGCGGGCCTGTCCTGGTCGACTATTCTGCACAAGCGGACCGGCTATCGGCGGGCATTTGCAGACTTCGATCCGCAGCGGGTGGCCCGCTTCAATCGTCGCAGCATTGAACGACTCGTGAACGATCCGGGGATCGTTCGAAACCGTCTCAAGATCGAGTCGGCGGTCAGCAATGCCCGGGCATTGCTGAAGATTCAGGCCTCGCACGGGAGCTTTTGCCGATATCTGTGGGACTTTGTGGATGGCGAACCCGTGGTCAATCGGTGGCGTCGCCAGGAGGACGTGCCGGCTGCGACACCCCTGTCCGATACGATCAGCCGAGATCTGAAACGCCGGGGTTTCAAGTTTGTCGGGTCGACGATTGTCTACGCTCACTTACAGGCCACAGGTCTGGTGAACGACCACCTCCTCGGGTGCTTTCGGCACCGGGAGTGCACCGCCTCAGGCGCGGCATGACCGCCGCCATACCCATGATCATCCGGAGACGTCCATGACCGTGACAGCTACCGCTTTTTACGCCGGCATCATCGGGCTGCTGCTGCTCGCCCTGTCCTTCCTGGTGGTCAAGAATCGGGCGCGCGCCCGGGTCAGCTTGGGATCGGGTCAGGATCCGGGTCTGGAGCGGGCCATCCGGGCCCAGGCCAACCTGGCGGAATATGCGCCCGTGATCCTGATTTTGATGCTCATCCTCGAGATGGCCAGCGCGTCTCCCTGGCTGCTGCACGGCTGTGGCGGCGTCCTGGTGGTGTCCAGGGTGCTTCACGCCATCGGAATGACGAATCCCGGGAGCCCCCTCAATGGCCGCAGGCTCGGCACCGCCGGCACCTGGCTGGTGCTGCTGGTGCTGTCGGTGGCGACCATCACCGTGTCCATGCAGGTTCCCGGGCACGTGTAGCCGCGGCCCCGGGGGACGGCGATATCGAGTGGCCCGGCCACGGGCGGAGAGTCACCCCCTCCGATGTTCTGTCAGGCCTCTTCGTGGGGGCGGGCGAAAATCTGGGACTCCTCGCGGAAGGCCTTGAACTCCAGCGCGTTGCCCGAAGGATCGCGAAGAAACATGGTGGCCTGCTCGCCGACCTGCCCAGCGAAACGGATCCGCGGCCGGATCACGAAGGGAACGCCGGCCTTCTCCAGATCGCGCGCCAACACCTGCCAGTCACGCCACCGCAGGATGAGCCCGAAATGGGGAACTGGCACGGCATCGCCGTCGACCGGGTTATCCCCACGATCACCCGCACCATCGGCCAGGTGCGCGGTGATCTGGTGTCCGTGCAGATCGAAATCAATCCAGCGCTCCGACTCCCGGCCGATGCGACAGCCGAGCACGCCGACATAAAAGTCGCGGGTAGAGTCCAGCTCCGAAACCGGAAACGCCAGGTGAAATCGTGCTGTAGGACGACTCATCCCCGGGCGCCCAGCCAGTCCCTGGGTTGAAGGTACTCGTCGTAAAGGGCTTTTTCCGGCGACCCGGGTGCCGGGTGCCAGTCGTATCGCCAGCGCACGATGGGCGGCAGGGACATCAGGATGGATTCGGTACGGCCGCCGGATTGCAGGCCGAACAGTGTTCCGCGATCGTAGACCAGGTTGAATTCCACGTAGCGGCCACGTCGATAAGCCTGGAAGTCACGCTCCCTGTCCCCGAATGGCGTATGCCTGCGGCGCTCCACGATCGGCCGGTAGGCCGGTATGAATGCGTCGGCCGACGCCCGGGCGAAATCGAAGCACTTCTCGAACCCCCACTCGCTCAGGTCGTCGTAGAACAATCCGCCGATGCCCCTGGGTTCATTCCGGTGCTTCAGGAAGAAGTACTCGTCGCACCATTTCTTGAATCGCGGATAAACCTCGGCACCGAACGGCTCGCAGGCTGTTCGTGCAGTCCGGTGCCAGTGAACGGCGTCTTCATGGAAACCGTAATAGGGTGTGAGATCGAAGCCTCCGCCGAACCACCACACCGGCGACTCGTCCGGGCTCTCCGCCACAAAGAAGCGCCAGTTTCCATGGGTCGTGGGCACATAGGGATTTCTCGGATGGAGGACCATGGATACGCCCATGGCGCGGAATGCCCGGCCGGCCAGCTTGGGTCTGCGCGCGGTGGCGGATGGCGGCAGCCGGTCACCATGAACGAGGGAGAAATTTATCCCCGCTTTCTCGAACAGGCGTCCTTCTTCGAGCACCCGGCTTTCCCCGCCGCCGCCCGCGGGCCGTTCCCAGGCGTCGGCACGAAACTGCTCGCCACCATCCAGCTGTTCCACCTGGCGTGTGAGCCCATCGTGCAGGCGCCTCAGCCAGGCCTCTACCGCATCGATATCGTGTTGATTGATGCCCATCGAATCGAGTTCTCCAGTTCAGCCGGGCCGGAGGACGGCGCCGGTGCGAGCATCGCGAATCTCGGACGGCCGGCTGCGCCCGCCGGTTGCACCCGGGAGTACGTAGTCTACATGCCTGAACAGCCTGCGTCGGACCTGCAGCGCGGACCTGCACGGTGGCCTGCCGCTGCGATTCGCGCTGGTGGACACGATGGCCATCCCGGCGGCACGACACAGGGCCGCGGCGTTCTCGTGGGCAGTCACGCGGACGGCGACGGTGCCCCTTCCTCCGGTGAGCCAATCCGGGGTTGCCGAAGAAGCCGTACAGACCCAGGTGACTGGTCCCGGCCAGCGTCCGAACATTCGCTGTCGTTCTTCTTCAGATGGATCTACAAAGGGCTCAATGCGGGCATATTCGTCGGCCAGCAGAATCAGACCGGCCGCTGCCGATCGGTCCTTGCAAGCCAGGATGCGTTCCACCGCGGACAGTTCCAGCGGATCACAACCGAGCCCGTACACGGCCTCGGTTGGATAGGCTACAACGCCCCCGGCCTGGAGCACGCGGGCGGCGTAACGCAGCGGCCCTGAAGGTACCATTGCAGGCGCGGATCAGTCCGCCGGCGAACCGGGCTTCTCGTCACCGGCGTCTTTCGCCGCGGCCGCCGATCGTTTTTTTGTGCGGGCCTTCTTCTTTGTGCCCGCTTTCTTCTTGGCGGCGGTCTTCTTCCTGGTGGAAGTCTTCTTCTTGGCGGAAGTCTTCTTCCCCGCGTTCGTTTTCTTCGATGCACCCTTCTTGCGCCTCGCGCCGCGAGCGGGTGCTTTCGCCAGGGCTTCCTTGCATTCCTCAAGCGTGAGGGACGCGGGCTCCTTGTCCTTGGGGATCCGGGCGTTCTTTTTGCCGTCGGTGATGTAGGGGCCGTAGCGGCCATTCAGGATCGTGATGCCGTCGTCCTCGAATTCGCGGATCAGGCGATTTGCGTCGGCTTTCTTCTTCTCGTCGATCAACTCCAAGGCCCGTTCCAAGGTCACCGAGAACGGGTCATCATCGCCGAGGGAGACGAATTTTCGCCCATATCTCACATAGGGCCCATACCGGCCGATGTTGGCGGATACTTCCTCCCCGTCCGCGGTTTTGCCTAGGACCCTCGGTAACTTGAAAAGCTCAAGTGCTTCTTCCAGGGTAATGGTGTCGATGTTCTGCCCCGGCCGCAGGCCCGCGAAGCGGGGCTTGTCATCATCTTCCCGCCGCCCGATTTGCACGAACGGGCCAAAGCGTCCCATTCGAACCGTCATGACCCGTCCCGATTCCGGGTCATGACCCAGTTCTCGGACCTGGGCCGCCTCGGCCCGGGTCACCGATGTTTCCTTGTGCCTGACCTGGTCGATAAAAGGCTGCCAGAAGCGTTTCAACAGCGGCACCCAATCCTCTTCCCCGCGAGAGATCGCGTCCAGTTCGTCCTCCAGCCGGGCGGTGAATTCGTAGTCCACGTACTGATCGAAGTGGTCCGTCAGGAAGCGATTGACAATCCGGCCGACGTCCGTCGGCACGAAGCGGCGCCTGTCCATTTCCACGTATTCACGATTCTGCAGCGTCGAGATGATCGAGGCGTAAGTGGATGGACGCCCGATACCGTATTCCTCGAGGGCCCGCACCAGGCTGGCCTCCGAATAGCGGGGTGGCGGCTCGGTGAAGTGCTGCTCGCTGATGATATCCACAAGCGCCACTTCCTGGCCCTCGGACATGGGGGGCAGCAATTTGTCGGTCTCGTCCTCGGCACTGTCGTCCCGGCCTTCCTGGTATACCGCCTGGTATCCCGGTTTGAGCAGCACCGAGCCGGTGGCGCGGAACAGGTTGTCTCCTGAGGCGTCGCCGGCGGGGCGCAGATCGATGCCAACCGTGTCATACACGGCACTTGCCATCTGGCAGGCGACGGCGCGCTTCCAGATCAACTCGTACAGTCGATACTGATCGTTATCAAGGCGTGACTTAAGATCCGTCGGATGGCGTGATGCGGAGGTAGGCCTGATGGCTTCATGAGCCTCCTGGGCGTTCTTGGATCGAGTCTTGTACAGGCGCGCCTTGTCGGGCAAGAACTCGGCCCCGAATCGCTGGGCGATCACTGCTCGCATTTCCTGCACCGCCTCATTGGCGAGGGCGACGGAATCGGTACGCATATACGTGATGAGGCCCACGGCGCCTTCGCCCACGTCGACACCTTCATAAAGCTTCTGAGCGACGCGCATCGTCCGTTGGGCGGTGAAGCCTAGCTTGCGGGAGGCTTCCTGCTGCAGAGTCGAAGTGGTGAAGGGCGGCGCCGGATTTCTGCGGCGCTGCTTTTTTTCAACAGAGAGCACCGAGAGCTTACCTTTGGCAGCGTCCCTGAGCGCCTTCTCTATCGCCGCGGCGGACCGGGCATCGGTGACTGAGAACTGCGAGATCTTTTCTCCGCCGACACGCGCAAGCTTGGCCCGGAAGACCTGTTCGTCGGCCTGCGCTTCGGCCTCGATGGTCCAGTACTCCCTGGGCTCGAAGTTCTCGATCTCCCTCTCCCGCTCAACGATCATGCGTAGCGCCGGGCTCTGCACACGGCCGGCGGAGAGCCCTGGCTTGATTTTTTTCCAGAGCAGAGGGGACAGGTTGAATCCGACCAGATAATCCAGGGCGCGCCGGGCCTGCTGGGCATCCACCAGGTCGTCCGACAGCGTACGTGGGTGATCTATTGCCTCCTCGATGGCGCTGCGGGTGATTTCGTGAAACACGACCCGGTGGACGGGTTTCCCATCAAGAAGTTTGCGGTCCTTGAGGATTTCGCAGAGATGCCAGGAGATCGCCTCGCCCTCACGATCCGGGTCGGTGGCGAGATACAGGGCATCGGCTTTTTTCAGCGCCCGGGCGATCGCATCCACGTGGCGCTGGTTTCTGTCGATGATCTCGTAATTCATTGCAAAGCCGCTGGACGGGTCCACCGCGCCTTCCTTTGGCACCAGGTCCCGGACATGGCCATAGGATGCGAGGACAACAAAGTCCTTGCCCAGATACTTCTCCAGGGTCTTCGCCTTTGCCGGCGACTCGACGACGATTAGATGCTTGCTCATGTCAAAAAAACGAGCCGTGGCTCGCGCCACGGCCCTTTTCTGTCCTCAGCTTGACTGCGGGTCAGTGGGCCTCTGTAACACTGTCCTCGAAGACCAGGTCTTCCATCCGGGCGTAAGCTGCCTCCTGTCCCGGCTGGCTGAACAGCACCATCAGAACGACCCACTTTATTTGCTCGACCTCGATTTCTTCGCTGTCGAGCGCCATCACGCGATCAATGACCAGCTCTCTCTGAGCCGGAGACAGTATCCCGATCTGCTCAAGATACATTATGTAACCCCGCGCCGCGGCATCAAGTCTTGTTGACTCGAACTTGTTGAACACCCGGGACGCCCGTTCTGTCGGAGATTCCCATTCGGGATCCTCGTCGCGGGACGCGAGACCGTCCAGCCAGTCCAGGGCCTTGGTAATTTCGCCCGATCCGAAACCTGCCCGTTCCAGCTCCGCTCGGAGCGCGTTGCGGTCCGCTTCTGGTTCCGAATCGGCGTCGGTGTAGGTCTCGAAAAGATACATAAGGACGTCGAGCACGTTTTCCGTCATATCAAGACCTCTTTGACACCCGGGTATAACGGCCGCCCGGTCCGGACTCCACGAATCCCCGGAGTTCCAGGATCAGGAGCATGGAGGAAACCTCCGCCGAGGTCAATTTCGTCCGGGCCACCACCTGATCGACAGAAAACGGGTCATGTCCGCAGGCTTCGAGAAAATTCACGTACTCCGTTGACAGTTGTGCGTCTGGATTTTCCGGCTCCTCGACTGCCCGACTCTCCGCTCTCGAGTCCAGATCGATCAGGGATCTGAGTTCCGCCAGGATGTCGTCCGCGGACTCCACCAGTTTCGCTCCCTGTTTGATGAGCAGGTGGCACCCCTTGGCCATCGGGTTGTGGATGCTGCCCGGGATGGCGAAGACCTCCCGGCCTTGTTCGCCGGCCAGCCGCGCGCTTATCAAGGAACCGCTGCGCAGCCCCGCCTCCACCACCAGGACGCCGAGAGACAGCCCGCTGATAATGCGATTGCGTCGAGGGAAGTTTTCGCGTCGCGGTGGCGTCGACGGGGGAAATTCCGATACCAGGGCACCGCGACTCGCAATGGCTTCGGCAAGATCCCGGTGCTGAGGCGGGTAGACCTGGTCAAGGCCGGTGCCGCATACGGCCACGGAGGGCGACCCGCCAGCAAGCGCGCCTTGGTGGGCACGACCATCTACGCCGAGCGCCAGGCCGCTAACGATGCCCAGGCCGCAGCGCGACAGATAGGACGCGAATTCGAAGGCATTATCCAGACCGGCCGGGGAGGGGTTCCGGCTGCCCACCACCGCGATCATGGGGTCCTCGAGAATGTCGATGCGGCCGTGGACGAAGAGCCCCGGAGGCGGATCAGCGAGTTCTTCAAGCCGGCCCGGGTATGCCCCATCGTCGCGCCCCAGGAAGTGGCGGTGCGTCCCTTTTTCCAGCCAGGACAGGGCGGCTGCCAGGTATGGGCTCTCATCGTTCCCGAGGGCGCTGGAGAATTGGGACGGCACGCCCAGGCTCTCGAGCCGGTCCGGCCTGGCATTGACCACGGCCTCAGGACTGCCGAGTGCTTCGAGCAGGCGTCGCAACGTCGCCGGGGTGATGCCCGGCGTGGCGGCAAGCCGAAGCCATGCAGTTGGTGGATTCATTCTGTTCAGGCCGTCCACAGGCAAAAGCGCCGGCACGAGGCCGGCGCTTCCACTGTCAGGGGGCCACCCGCGTGTCGCTTATGGATTGCGAACCACGTCGAGGACGTTGATTTCGCTCTCAGCCCTTACGATAAGGCCGTAGCTGATCCGGTCATAGCTGCGGAAAACCATCAGAAGACCGGCATACTCCTCCGGCAACTGGACCTTCTCGCCCCGGAAGCCCTTGTCGGAGAATCGATCCCTTTCGACCCGTCCCGCCTGATACACGGCCAGCACATGGCCGGGTTCGAGGCCGTTGGAGGCGCCGCGATTCAGAGTGACAATCTGGTAGGCACCGATAATGCTCACTCCATCGAACACGGAGATGATCTTTCCTTCGATCTGCTCGTCCGGCGAACGCGGGGTGAAATACAGCGGGAAATCCTCGTCCGGCTTGAGAAGAATGTCTCCATTGAGGGCTTCGCGCTCAGTGGCGTTGAGCAACATGGTGGCCGGGTCGCCTTCCCGGTGGATGGTGCCCTCGCCGACGAAGATACCCTCGTAGCCCAGGAAGTCGCCTGTATCGGGGTCCTTGAGCTTCGAGCCGACCCGCATCACGTGGTAGATGTCGTCGTTGGCGAACTCTCCGCCCCGGACATAGACGTTGGCGCCGGCGCCATGAACGAGGTGTCCTTCTTGGGTCGTGAAGATGTAGGGAGAGTTCTTGACCGTATCCTCGTCCAGCACGGACGGCCTGGAGAGGAAGGCCTTGATCATTTCGTAAGGGATGGTCTCGATCGCCTCGTCGAGCATTTCCTCGCGAATTCGCGGCGAAAGACGCTCCACGTTGCCCCGCTCGAGTACCAGACGCGGCTTCCCGTCTATATAGACAAGGGTGATGACGTCCCCGGGATAAATCAGATGTGGATTGGCGATCTGGGGGTTTACGTACCAGATCTCCGGCCAATACCAGGGATCCTTCAGAAACATCTCGGAGATGTCCCACAGGGTGTCCCCTTTCTTCACCACGTACCGGTCGGGATGGCGTGGATTTAGATTCACCGCCGGCTGTTCGGCCCGGTAGACGGGTGCGGGTTCGGCAGGCGGGGCTGGGGGTTTCTGTACCGGCGCAGCCTCGGGCGGCGGCGGTGGCGGTGCGGCCTCTTCCTCCGGCGGCGCAGAGGCGCATCCGGTCAGCAGTGTCGCTGCGAATACACAGGACACCATAAAACAGGTCACAGGGGAGAGGGCGCTGGGGGAAATTGTCGAATGTCGATCCATCCGAAGTCTCCGGTCGCCGGCCGGGGCTGGCGGTTGGCTGGTATAATTTCTACTCAAACGTCCACTTGCGATCGGACAACCGGGGCAATCCCCCCACTGCCGCGAAAGGCAGCCCGATAAAGCTGGGTCGGACATTAGCACGTATTGTTAATATTGTCATAATTCTAGCGGCGATTCGTGACCCAGTACACGAATTAGCAAGGTGACCATGGCCATTCTCGAGATACTCGAATACCCGGATCAACGGCTTCGCACCCGCGCCCAGCCGGTGGAACGGGTGGATGACGAACTTCGTCAGCTCGCCCGAGACATGCTGGAAACTATGTATGCGGCGCCGGGGATCGGGCTGGCGGCCACCCAGGTCAATGTCCACAAGCGGGTGCTGGTGGCCGACGTATCGGAGGATCGCAGCAGTCCCCATGTTCTCATCAATCCCGAGATCATCGAAAAAGACGGGGTCCAGGTGGCCGAGGAAGGTTGCCTTTCGGTGCCGGGGATCTACGATGCCGTGGAACGTGCAGAACACATCCGCGTCCGATCGCTCGATTTGGACGGGCAGCCCTTCGAGCTGGAAGCAGATGGCATCCTGGCCGTCTGCATACAGCACGAGATGGATCACCTGGAAGGCAAGCTTTTCGTTGATTACCTCTCTGACCTGAAACGGCAACGGATCCGAAAAAAGCTCGAGAAGAGCCGCCGGTTGCAGGTGCCGGACCCCTTGCACGCCAGGACACCCGTCATCTAAGGCCAGCGCCCGGGGGACTTGATGGACCTGGTATTTGCCGGGAGTTCCGACTTCGCCGTCAAAAGCCTGGACGCCTTGGTCAGGGCGGGCCATCGTGTGTTGGCGATTCTCACCCAGCCTGACCGTCCGGCCGGACGGAAACGAAGACTGTCAGCTACACCGGTCAAACAATATGCGCTGTCCGCCGGCCTGTGCGTGATGGATCCCGTGAGCCTACGGAATCCGGACGTGGTTGGGCAGTTGCGTAAGCTCGCCCCTGAAGTGATGGTCGTCGTAGATTATGGGCTGATTATTCCGTCTGCTGTGCTGGACGTGCCGGTGCACGGTTGTATTAACGGCCACGCTTCTCTTTTACCGCGGTGGCGGGGAGCGGCGCCCATCGAGCGGACCGTTCTGGCCGGCGACGCGGAAACCGGCGTGACCATCATGCAGATGGACGAAGGCCTGGATACCGGTCCGATCCTGCTCTTTCGCCCGATCCGGGTTGACCCGCTGGAGTCGGCCGGAGAGCTTCGCTCTCGTCTGGCCGAGATATGCGCCGAGGCCTTGGTCGACGCCCTCCGGGCACTCGAAGGGGGGCGCCTCGCCGCGCGACCCCAGGATGAAAGTGGCGCCTGTTACGCATCGAAAATCACGCCACGGGAGGCCCGCGTGGATTGGAGCCGCCCCGCAGACGAAATCGCCCGGCAGATACGGGCGTTCAATCCGCGCCCCGGCGCGTATACGGGTTACCAGGGAAAGAGATTGAAGATACTCGAGGCAGCCGTGTCATCCGAGCGGAGCGATGAGCCGCCCGGTACAGTATTCAGAGTGAACGCCGCGGGTATCGACGTGGCGACCGGAGACGGGTCGGTCAGTCTGCAAACTCTCCAGCTCCCCGGCGGCAAGCCGATGTCCGCCGCGGCATTTCTGAATGGCCACTCCGTGCTGCACGAACGGCTTGGCGGCGAGGCATGAGTCGACGCCCCCGCGTTCGGGCGGAAGCGGCGCGGGTGATCGCCGACGTCGTCGGGCGGGGTCGGAACCTGGACAGGGCGTTGATGCCGGCCCTGGAGGCTATTGAAGATCGACGGGACAAAGCGTTTCTTCAGGCCATCTGCTACGGCGTCGTGCGGTTCTATCCCCGACTCGACCGGATTCTCGCCGAACTTCTGGAACGCCCCCTCCGCCCCAGGGATATTCAGCTGAGGACGTTGATCCTGGCGGGTCTCTACCAGATCTCCTCTATGGATGTTCCGGATCACGCCGCCGTTGCCGAGAGCGTCGATGCGGCGGTGGCGATCCGACGACCTCGGGCAAAGGGCCTCGTCAATGCGGTTCTGCGCCGTTATGCGCGGGAGCGGCTCCAAATCGACGCACGTGTCATGGAGACGCCCGAGGGTCGCTGGTCGCATCCGCCATGGATCGTCGAGCGCCTGATGGCGGATTGGCCGGACGCGTGGGAGGGCGTTCTCACGGCAAACAACGAGCAGCCGCCCATGTGGTTGCGCGTAAACCGGTCGAAAATCGATCGCGATGCTTATCTGAAAGGCCTGGCGCAAGAGGCGTCCGCGGGGAGCTGCGCGCCGGAGTCTGTGCTGCTCAGGGACCCCGTCCCGGTAGAGGGCCTTGCCGGCTTTGCCGAAGGCATGGTTTCCGTGCAGGATGCCGCCGCCCAGCTGGCGGCCCATCTTCTCGGCGCCTGCCCCGGCGAGAGAGTCCTGGATGCCTGCTCAGCGCCGGGCGGTAAGGCGGCACACGTGCTCGAACTCTGCCCGCAAGTCGAGCTGGATGCGCTGGAGATTGACGAGGGTCGCCTGACAAGCATGCGAGCCACTTTCGATCGCCTCGATCTGCGGCCCCGGGTCATCCATGGGGATGCATCCTGTCCGGAGGACTGGTGGGACGGCAGTCCCTACGACCGGATCCTGGTCGACGCGCCCTGTACCGCCAGCGGGGTCATCAGGCGGCATCCCGACATCAAGCTCTTGCGACGAGAGTCGGATATCAGCCGTCTCGCCGGTCACCAGGGGCAGATTCTCGATCGGCTCTGGCCGCTCCTGCGGCCAGGTGGTCGCCTGCTATATGCCACGTGCTCGGTTTTCCGGGAGGAAAATCAGAACCAGGTCGTGGCGTTCCTGGACAGAACTGCGGACGCCTCTCAGGGACTGTTCGAAGAGAATCCGGGCTGGGGAGTCGTCGCCGGGCCGGGGCGTCAGGTCCTTCCCGGTGAGGCAGGCATGGACGGCTTCTATTATGCTTGTCTGATCAAAGCTCCGTAAGGCTATGGATACGCGCTTCAAAACCCGATTGTCCGGACACCCGAGGAGAAACGTTGCGCTGGCGCTTGTGGCCGTCGCATGTGTTCTGACGACGTGGTTCAGCCCGGCACTTGCAGACCGAAAGGCGGAGGGCAACGTCGATATACGTTCCGTCTATGCGGAACTCGACGACGGCGTGTACTACATTTACGCGCGACTGCAAATCGCGCTCAGTTCACCGGCGCTGGATGCCCTGCAAAATGGTGTTCCGCTCAATATCGAGCTGCAGTTGACCGTGAATCGGTTCCGGCGATGGATCTGGGATGACACGGTGGCGAATCTGAAGCAGCGCTATCAGCTGAGCCACCACGCCCTCTCGGATCGCTATGTGATTACCAATATCAACAGCGGTGACGCGGTTTCCTTTGCCGATCTCGATACTGCGCTGAATTTTCTGGGGCGCGTGGAACGGCTGCCGCTGATCGACGAATCGCTGCTTGAGGAAGACGGGCGTTACGAGGCGGCGGCCCGAGTGACCCTGGACGTCAAAGAGCTGTCCGGACCGCTCCGGTTCCTGTCCCGGATCTGGGGCGACTGGCGGATCGCGAGCGAGTGGTACCGGTGGCCTCTCGGGCAATAAAGCGCGCCGGTATCGCCGGATTGACAGTCCTGGGCGTGGTCTTCTGGCTGGGCTCCATGCTGCTCTTGGCCAGGGCCACAGAGGGCGCCGACGAATTTGGCCGCCTGTACGGTTCGCTCTTTCTCGTCAACGCGGTGGGCGTCGTCATCCTGCTGGCGTTGATTTCGGTAAACCTGGTTCGTCTTGTTCGCGAGTTTCGAGGCCGCGTACCCGGGTCACGGCTCAAATCCCGAATGGTGGCCACTTTTGTGGTGCTCTCGGTGGCACCGCTGTGCGTTGTTTACTACTTCTCGGTGCTGTTCCTGAATCGCGGTATTGACAGCTGGTTCAGTGTCGATGTGGAGAAGGGCCTGAGTGACGCGCTGAACCTGAGTCGGGCAACCCTGGAAATCCAGATGCGCGAGTATTTGGATCGAACCGAGCACATGGCCGCGCGATTGCGCGACGAGACGAATTCCAGGCTGGCCGCCGAGCTTTCCGCGTTACAGCGGCAGACTGATGCATCCGAAATCACGGTCGTAGGTAACGACAGCAGAATCCTGGCATCAATTTCCAGTCGTGATGACCTCGAGGTGATGGCCATCCCGAATGACGAGATTCTTCTGCAACTGGGCCAGGGCAGAAACTATGTTGGGCTCGATCCGCTCGGCGACATGGGCTACCGAATCCGGACAGCAGTGCTTATTCCGCCGGAAAGTCCATTCGCCGAGCGCCGGATCCTGCTGGCCATCTTCCCCGTGTCCGAAAGGCTCAGCTCGCTGGCCGATGCGGTGCAGAGTGCTTATTCCGATTATGGTGAGCTTGCGTACCTCCGACGGCTGCTCAAGTACAGCCTGACCCTGACTCTCACGCTGGTGCTCTTGTTGTCATTGCTGACGGCTGTCTGGGGCGCGTTTTTTTTCTCCCGCCGGCTCGTGGCGCCCATCCAGAACCTGATAGCCGGCACCCGGGCGGTGGCCCAGGGCGATTACGACACCCAGCTTCCGCTTCCGGGTCACGACGACATGGGATTTCTCGTGCGCTCCTTCAACGACATGACGAGGCGCTTGTCCGAGGCGCGGGCGCTGGCGACCGCGAGCCAGTCGGCGGTCGAGAACGAGCGGGCATATCTGGCCATCATCCTGGGACGGCTGTCGACGGGAGTCGTTTCTCTGGAGACGGACTGGAGAATTCGCACTGCAAACCAGGCCGCCGGCGCCATACTCGGGTTCGATCTGGAGAAATGCATCGGTCGCCCGCTGCTCGAAATAGCCCGCGAGAGCCCGATGCTCGAACAGTTCGTCGACGTGGGCCGCCGCCACATCATGTCTGGAGATCTGGAGTGGAGAGAGCAGGTTGTGCTCAAGGCGGACGTGGGTAGACGCGTGTTGATGTGCGCCTGCTCGGCGCTTCGCTCCGAATCCGGAGAGACTAACGGCTATGTCGTGGTGTTCGACGACATCACCGCTCTGCTCCAGGCGCAGCGGGATGCCGCCTGGGGTGAGGTTGCCAGGCGCTTGGCGCACGAGATCAAGAATCCACTGATGCCTATTCAGCTGTCCGCTGAAAGAATGCGACGCAGGCTGCTAGATCACCTGGAAGAGCAGGACGGCCAGGTGCTCGAACGGGCGACACGTACCATCATCCAGCAGGTGGAGAACATGAAGGAGATGGTGAACGCCTTCAGCGAGTATGCTCGCGTCCCTGACATGGAGATGTCAGTTGTCGACATCAATGCCTTCATCAGCGAAATCGCAGATCTGTACCGGGGCCGCGATATCGATACAAAGGTGGAGCTTGACCTGGACCCGGATCTGGGAACGGTTGAGGTGGACACCGGTCGGTTTCGGCAGATACTGCACAATCTCCTTGGTAACGCTCTCGAAGCGCTGGAACAGGTGGATGACGGACGTATCGTCATCAGGACTCGACTGGAGAAGGACGATGACGCCCGCATCATGCATATCGTCGTCGAGGACAACGGGCCTGGTTTCCCGGTCGACGCCATCGAACATATCTTCGACCCGTACGTCACCAGTAAACCGAAGGGTACCGGCCTGGGTCTTGCAATCGTGAAGAAGCTGGTCGAGGAGCACGGTGGTCGTGTCGAGGCAAGCAATGTGGAAGGAGGAGGGGCGAAAATGTCTATCCTGATACCGACGGATGACTTGGCCAGGGCGACATCGTCACGCAGGGAAGCCCATGCTGCCGAGTACAAGGGAGAGAGAGCATGAGCCCGTCTCATATCCTGGTCGTCGACGACGAAGCCGATATCCGTGATCTCCTCAAGGAGATCCTTACCGAAGAGGGCTATGAGGTCGATGTGGCGGGAGATGCGCGGGAAGCCAGACTCTGCCGTGAGGAAAGCGATATCGACCTGGTTCTGCTGGACATCTGGATGCCGGATACGGACGGCATCACCCTGTTGCGGGAATGGGCCGCTGACGAGAAGAAGGGGGCTGCCCCGGTCGTCATGATGTCGGGTCACGGAACGGTCGAGACCGCCGTCGAGGCGACGCGCCTGGGTGCCTTTGATTTCATCGAAAAGCCGGTGTCGCTGGCAAAGCTGTTGCGGGTCGTGGAACTGGCCCTGGAAGAAGGTCGGTCACGGCACAGGCCCCGGGCACGCCAGCTGGTGCCCGAACTGATCCGGCCCATAGGCAAGAGTCGCTCGGTGCGCGCGCTCAGGGAGCAGGTCGAGCGGGTGGCATCTCATGATACGGCGGTTCTTCTGGTCGGAGAGCCCGGTAGCGGACGAGAGGCTTTTGCCCGCTATATGCATTCCCTGAGCAGATGGGCAGATGGCCCGTTCATCTCCGTGGTGACGAGCTCAATCGGACAAGAGGACGCTGCCGAGAGGCTGTACGGGCGAAAGGAAGGCGACGGTCCGGTAGACGGGATTCTCGACGAAGCCCGAGGCGGAACCCTGTTCCTTAACGAGCTCGGAGATCTTGCCGGCAACGCGCAGAGCGCCCTGCTGGCGGCCCTTGAATCCGGCGAGTACCGCCGGGTTGGCGACAGTGCCGTCCGAACCGTGGATCTCAGGATCATCAGCTCGGCGCAACCCGCTTTCGAGTCCGCATCGGCGACCGATTTTCGCCGTGACCTGGCTTCCCTGTTGAGCGTCGTCACCCTGCATGTCCCGCCCCTGAGAGAGTACGCGGAAGATGTGCCCGAGTTGCTTCGGTATTTTGTCGACCAGTTAGTGGACGCCGACGAATTGCCTTTCAGGCGCTTCAGCGTGGCCGCTCAGAACAGGCTCAGAAACTATCCCTGGCCTGGAAATGTCCGTGACCTGAAGAACCTGGTCAAGCGCCTCCTGATCATGGGTGGTGACGAGGAGATCAGCCTCGAGGAGGTGGAAGACCTGCTGGCCTACGAGAGCGCCGCAGGCGAACCACTGGTGAAGCAGGATCTGCTGGCCCTGCCGCTTCGAGAGGCTCGCGAGCAGTTCGAACGGGCTTACCTGCAGCAGCAGCTCATCCTGTGTCATGGAAAGGTGGGGCAGTTGGCCAAGCGGGTGGGTATGGAGAGAACCCATCTCTATCGCAAACTGCGGTCCCTGGGGATCGATTTTCGTCAGTCGGGCATCGACGACTGAGCTGCGGACTCCGGGCGGGGTTCGATGCGCCCCTCATCGAGAAATGCCGGCGCAGTCTCGGGAAAATCCTCCTGACTGAGCCGCCGGATGAGGCGGAAAACTTCTGCTGAGGTGTCGACCACGGGGCCACCCGGACGTTTCTGTCGGAAGGAATGTACGGTGCCACCCAGGAAACGGCCACCCGCATCCAGTTCGGCGATAAGCAACGGCGCCAGGCCGTTGTCGCCCGTTACCCGAATGCCGTAGTAGGTGGCGAAGTTGCCCAGACTGTATGCGATCAACCGTTCTCGATAGATCTCCAGCGCACGTGGTACATGGGGGCCGTGGCCGATGACCAGATCGGCGCCCGCGTCCACCGCCGAACGGGCAAACCGGACCACGTCTCCGCGATTCTCGCCCCGGTAATACTCGGTATCGAACGGCACCCTCAGAACGTCCCCAGCCTCACCGCCGGCATGCATGGACACGATCACGACGTCGTGACGGTCGGCGAGGGCGCTGATCCTGGACATGGCTGCGGGGATGTCGAGCAGGTCATGAGCGCCCTTGAAGGGGGCGAAAGCAACCAGGGCCACCCGGCGTCCCCGAACACCCCAGGAGGCTATGTCTCCATCCCTCCCCGAATGCCGAATGCCATGTTCCTGGAGTGCCTGCATACTCGCGTCGCGCCCCTCCTCGCCAAAATCACGGGCATGATTGTTGGCCAGGCTCATCACCGTAAAGCCGGCTGCCGCCAGGTGCGCCGCGTAGCGGGTGGGGGACCTGAAAAGATAACAAGCCGCCGGGTCGGCGCATGTCTTGACCGGATCTCCACCGTCCATCAGCACGCCCTCCAGGTTGCCGAATCCCACGTCCGCGTTCTTTATCAGGGGCGCAGGTCCCGCGAGCAGCGATGCGCCGTCATCCGCGGCCAGACGCGGCTCCGGATAATCGGTGCCGAGCATGATGTCGCCGGTGGCCGCCACCGTGAGGGCAACCCCGTTTTCCACGACCGGATCCGCGTCCTGCGCGACGGCGGCCGTGGCGTCTGCCGCGATCCCGACGGCGAGGACCATGGCGACGAGATACGGCTTCATGTGCCGGGCTCCTTGGCCTGGAGGGCAAGATACTCTATGCCGTTCTCGACCAGTCGACGCTGCAGATCCTGCAGTTTGGCCGGCTCGCTCACCGGTCCGATGAGGACACGATGAGTGATTCTGTCATTGACCTCCACCCGGCGGATGTCCGACACGATGCCGAGCAGGGCCAGGCTGGCTTTGCGCCGATCCGCATCCTCGAAGCTGCGAAAGGATCCTGCCTGAAGGTAGAACGCGCCACCGGCCCTCTCGCCGCCGCCGGTCCTGGCGGAGGGTGAAGGGCGGATTTCTCCCGGGATGACGACCTCGAACTCGGGCAGAATGTCGTAGAAGTCATAAACCGGATCAGTATCGCTGGCGACTTCCGGAGCAGTGACCGCAGATCGTTTTGCAGGAGGCGGTTCGTCGATGGGCGCCTGCTGCTGTCCGCGATGGTAAAGATGCACCAGAAGTGCCACCGCCAGCCCGAGGGCAAGGCCTGTGGCAAAGGGGGTCGTTGAGCCGGACGGCTTCTTGCCGCGTCTGCGCCGGTGTTTGTAATCCTTGGTCAAGGCGTCACTCTACATGCTGTCCGGTGCCGAGACGCCGAGCAGCGCCAGGCCATTCCGAATCACGACCTGGACGGCCGTGATCAGGGTCAGCCGACCGTTGCGAAGCGCCTCGTCGGGCACCAGGAAGGTGTGCGCGTTGTAATAGGTATGGAACTCGTAGGCCAGGTCTCTGAGGTAATGGACCAGGCTCTGGGGCGCGCGGTTGGCGGCTGCCAGCTCGATGATCTCAGGAAATCGGCTGAGACTGGTCATGAGCGCGATCTCGTGCTCTTCGGTGAGCCTGCCCAGGGATTCGAGGCCGGCGGCCTCCGACCAATCCATGTCCTTCTCGCGCAGCTGCCGGAAAACGCTGGAAATACGCGCATGGGCATACTGGATGTAATAGACCGGGTTCTCCGCCGTGCGTGATTTGGCAAGTTCCAGGTCAAAATCCAGGTGCTGATCGTTGGACCTGAGGACGTAGAACAGGCGAGCCGCGTCGTCCCCGACTTCCTCGCGCAGCTCCCGCAGGGTGACGAAGTCGCCCGAGCGGGTGGACATCTGGACCTTCTCGCCGCCCCGATACAGAACAGCGAACTGCACCATCCGCACCTCGAGTGAGTCGCCGGGTTCGCCCATGGCCTCCAGCCCGGCGCGGACCCTCGCGACATATCCGTGGTGATCCGCCCCGAGCACATCGAGCAGCCGGTCGAATCCTCTTTGCCGCTTGTCCAGGTGGTAGGCAATGTCCGAAGCGATATACGTGGTCTGTCCGTTCTCCCGGACAAGCACCCTGTCTTTCTCGTCTCCGAAGTCAGTGGCACGGAACCAGAGAGCGCCATCCTTCTCATAGGCAAACCCGGCCTGCCGCAGGCGGGTGATGGTCCCTTCCACCAGGCCGGATTCGGTCAGGCTTCGCTCCGAGAACCACTGGTCCATGACCACCCCGAATTCCGCCAGGTCGTCGCGGATGTCCGCCAGGATACTGTCCAGTCCGGTGCTCAGAACCCGTCGGTAGTCCTGCTCACCAAGAAGTTCGCGCATGTTCCGGATCAGCCCGTCTATGTGCGCTTCCCGATCGCCCTCGGGAGCGTCTGCGGGCACCCCGGCAAATATCTCGTCTACCGGTCGATGGAGCCGGGAAGACTCCCGGTCCCGGAGAGACGCCGCGATCTCCCGGATGTACCCGCCGCGATAAGCGTTCGACGGGAACGGCACGGTCTCGCCGCCGAGCTCGAGATATCTGAGCCACACGCTGGTCGCCAGGATATCCATCTGGCGGCCCGCATCGTTGACGTAATACTCCCGGTGAACCTCGTAACCGTTCGCCTCGAGCAGATTGGCGACGGTCGCTCCATAGGCCGCGTGGCGCCCGTGGCCCACGTGGAGGGGGCCGGTAGGATTGGCCGACACGAATTCGACGATGACCCGTTGACCGGCGCCCGAAACGTTGCGTCCGTAATCGTCACCGGTTGCATGGATCTGACGGATCTCCCGATGCAGGGCGGCGGACGAGAGGCGGAAATTGATGAAACCGGGCCCCGCGATTTCAACACCGGTCAACAATTCCGACGCGGGCATTGCGGCGATGATCATTTCCGCAATCTGGCGGGGTGGGCGTTTGGCCGGACGGGACATGGTCATCGCCACATTGGTCGCAAAGTCGCCGTGCCGGGGGTCTCGCGCTCGCTCCACGTGCAGCGGTACTGTGGCCACCTCCTCGGGCAGCTCCTTGCCGGCCAGGCTGGCGATGGCCTGCCGCACCAGGGTTGCGATGGTTTCTTTCAAGGACGATCTCGGTGGGTCGGGCCCGAGATTCTAACGTGGTGATGGGCCGGTGAGAAACGCTGGCCGTTCAGAACAGCTCGACAGGATCCACGTCCAGGGACCAGCGGACTCGCCGGGCCTCCGGCGTGGCCTCGACCGATGTCACCAGGCTATCGATCAGCGCCTGCAGGGAAGGCCTGTGCGTAGCCTTCAGTAGCAACTGGGCCCGGTAGCGCCCCGAACGCCTTTCCATCGGCGCCGGCGCCGGGCCGAGCACGGACACCGTCGAGGCGGCTGCCCGGGTGGCAACGTCCCGGCACAGTTCGAGAAATCCCAGCGGTTCTGCGCGTCCGTGAGCTTCGGCGCGGATCAGCGCGAGATGGCTGTAGGGCGGCCAGCCGGCCTCCGACCGTTCCCGGAGCGCCTCGCTCGAGAACGCCCCATATCCGCCGCGCACCAGGTGGCCCAGAAGGGGGTGCTGGGGATAGGCGGTCTGGAGAAAGACCTCCCCCTGCCTGTGACGTCGACCGGCACGACCCGAGACCTGGAGAATGGTCTGAGCGAGCCTCTCGTCACTGCGAAAGTCGGTACCGAACAAACCCTGATCGCAATTGAGTATGCCCACCAGGGTGACGTCCGGAAAATCATGACCCTTGGTCAGCATCTGGGTTCCGATGAGGATCCGGGTGGCGCCGCATCGCATGTCATCCAGAAGGGTGGCGAGCGCCTCCCCGCTGCGCGCGGTATCACGGTCGAGGCGAGCCACGTTGATGCCGGGAAACTGGGCGCCGAGGGCGATCTCGATGCGCTCCGTTCCCTGACCTGCCGGCCGCACGCCGGCGCCGCAGGTGCCGCAGGTCGCCGGCACCGGTTCCGCGCGCCCACAGTGGTGGCAGCGGAGACCCACCGGGTGCTGGTGCAGCGTCATGCGCGCGTCACAGCGCGGGCATTCGGCCACCCAGCCACATTCGGTGCAGAAAAGGGCTGTGGCGTAACCCCGCCGGTTGAGGAAAAGGATCACCTGTCCCCCGGCCCCCAGATGACGCTGCATGGCTTCGAGCAGCGGTGCCGTCAGCCCCTCCCGTGCCGGTGTCGTGCGAAGATCCACCACCCGCACCCTGGGATGGCTGGTCGCGCCGGGCCTTTCCACCAGGTCCGCTCGCCGGTAACGGCCGATGTCGGCGTTTCGCATGGACTCCAGTGAGGGGGTCGCTGATCCAAGCACGACAGGAATACGCCCCATGTGACCGCGCACCACCGCCACGTCGCGAGCGGAATACCGAAATCCCTCTTGCTGCTTGAAAGACGGATCGTGTTCCTCGTCCACGGCGATCAGGCCGCAGTCAGCCATGGGCGTGAAGACCGCCGATCGCGTGCCTATCACGACACGGGCCCGGCCGGATCGGGCGTCGGCCCAGGCGTCGAACCGGGACTTCTCCGACAAGCCCGAATGTAAAACGGCAACCGGGCAGGCAAATCGCCGCCTGAATCGGCGAACAATCTGGGGAGTCAGCCCGATTTCAGGCACCAGGACCAGCGCCTGGCGACCTTGCTCCAGCACGGAGTCGATGGCCCGAAGATACACCTCCGTCTTGCCGCTGCCGGTCACTCCGAAAAGGAGTACAGGGCTCGGCTCGGGACCGCCGGCAAGGATGGTATCCACCGCCATCTGCTGTGACGGGGTCAGGTCCGGCCCGGGTTCGGCTTCGAGTTGCGACGCGTCGATACCGGGGGCCGTGCATTCGAACTGCTCGACCAGGGACTTGTCCGCCAGGCGACGGAACGCCGGTCTCCAGCCGTCCCCCAGTGCTTCGCCGGCAGATTCCAGGGGGATCGGACCCGCCAGGAGGCGCCTGAGGATCGCCGCCTGCTTCGGCGCGCGGCGCTCTAAACGTTCCACCGCTGCCTCGTCGGCCGATTCGGTGGCGCCCACGGCCAATGAACGGGCATCGAGACTTCTGCCCTTACGGGCGAGGACCGGCATGGCCGCGGCGAAGACCTCGCCTACTGGATGAGCGTAGTAGCGGGCTGCCCAATTCAGGAGGGAAAGCTCGCCGGCCCCAAACAGCGGCTCACGGTCCAGGACCTCCTCTGCGCGCCGAAGTCGTCCCGCCGGTACGTCGCTGGATTCCGCAAGTGCGACGACCACGCCCACCTGACGGGTGCCGCCGAAGGGCACGCGCACCCGAACCCCCGGCGCGGGCAATTCGCCCGCCTTCGGGGGCAGGTAATCGAACAGTCGGCGAAGGGGCGCGTTGACCGCGACCTTCAGAATGGACCCGGTCGCCAACCGAGGAACCTCGTTGTCCACAGAATCTGTGGATAACTCTGTGAATTGGCTGGGGCAAAACCGATCCGGTCCACGGTCCAGCGGGACGGGTTTCGAATTGGTGAAAAAATCGTCAAAATACCTATAAAGTCTATAAATTCAATTACATAAAGTTTATACAGGAAGCGGCGCTTTAAGTAATACGGCTGTCACAGCATCCATCACAGCCTGTTTGTGTATAAACCCCACCGCGGACTTGGCCTGACCATGGTCAAAAACGTGTCAACCGGTCGGCTATGCTGGCGTTGTACTCTGTGTGGCAGAGGGTTTCAACGGGGCTGCGGAGGGCCCCGGAGCAGGTCGGGACCCGGCCCTGCACGGGCGGCCGACGCCGCGACGGGTCGGGCCTCCCCGGTCCGGCGACATCGAGGAGTAGCCACTGGACAGGACAGCAGAACTGGATCGCTTCCTCCGCGGCGTGGAGAGGCAGGCTTATGTCATGGCCCGGACCATGACCGGAGATCCGGAAGAGTCAATGGACGTCGTGCAGGACACCATGTTCCGATTCGTCAGGCGATATGCCCGTCGGCCCGAGCAGGAGTGGCGGCCCCTTTTCTTCCGCATCCTGGTCAACCGCAGCCGGGACTTCCAGCGGCGCCGGGCAGTCCGGTCCCGGGTAATGAACTGGTTCCACGGCGATGACCGGCCGGATCCGGTGGACAGCGCGCGGGGTCCGCGCACCGACGAGCCAGCCGTCGAAGTCGCCGGGCAGGAAGCCATGGCGGCCCTCGAGAGAGCCATGGCGGGGCTACCTGACCGCCAGCGGGAAGCATTTGTTCTGCGGTGCCTGGAGGGTATGAACGTGGCGGAAACGGCCGAGATCATGGGATGTTCGGATGGCAGCGTGAAGACGCACTACTCGCGCGCCCTGTCCGCGCTGAGGGGCCAGCTGGGGGACCATTACGATGGGTGAAATGGACAACAAGGACGTAAAAGAACGGGCGCAAGAGCTCTACCAGGCGGCTGCCCGGGACCTCGATACCAGGACGCGGGCGCGCCTTGCCGAAGCGCGCAGTGCAGCCCTGGCGCCCCGCCCGCTGTTGTCAGGCGGGCGTCGGTGGGTGATGGGGACGGCGGCGGCCGGCGTGGTGGCAATCGCCTTTTCGGTTTTCCTGACTGCCGGCGACCGCGCGGATTTCAGCAACATCGCGACGGCGAACGGCGACGACGGAGATGTGGAGCTGTTACTGGCCGAGGAAAACCTCGACATGCTGGCCGAACTCGACTTCTACCTGTGGCTTGATGCGGATCCCGACGCCGGATGAATCAGCAGACCCGTATATCCCTGGCCGGACCCGCGCTGATCGCTGCGATCACTATGGCGATCGGCAACACGGCAATCGGCTCGGACACGGTCGAACCGAAGGATCAGGCGCTATTGGAGTTCCTGGGCAGTTTTGAGGAAAGCGACGAGGACTGGCTGGCAGTGACTATCGAGGAGATGACCGAGGAAGGCGATCAGGCCAGCGGCGAAGACGAGGAACGTGTGGAGGCGGCGAATGATGAAAACTAGAATCAGGGTCATCGGCGCGCTGGTGGCGGCGTTGCTGTTATCGTCGATCGGCCAGGCCGCCCAGTGGGATGAGCTGAGTCCGGAGCAGCGGGAGGTTCTGTCGGGTCTTGCCGATCGCTGGGACGGACTGCCGCCGGAAAGGCAGGAGCGGCTCTCGAGAGGCGCCCGGCGGTGGCTCGAAATGGCGCCTGATCAGCGCGCCCAGGCGCGGGAGCGATTCCAGCAGTGGCGTTCGCTGGCGCCAGAGCAGAAGCAACAGCTGCGCGAGCGCTATCGAAGGTACCAGCAGCTACCGCCGGACGAGCAGGCGCGAGTCCGGGAGAACTTCCGGCGATTCCGTGAACTGCCTGTGGAGCGACGCAGGGAACTCAGAGACCGCTGGCGGGATCTGTCTCCGGAAGAGCGGCAGCGAGCCATTGAGACATGGCAGAGCATCCCGCCGGAAGAGCGCGAAAACATGCGTCAACGGTTGCGCGAGATGAGTCCGGAAGAGCGGGCCCGCCTGCGCGATCGCTGGCACGACATGTCCCCGGACGAGCGGCGGCGGGCCGTGGACCGTCACCGCCAGGGGCAGGGAGGGCGCCGCGGCGGGTCCCGCTAGAACGCCTGGACCTCCCGCATCGGGTGCGAGGCGACCTTCCCTCCGTCGCCGATGCCATTTTCCGCCATGCGATTCGCCCGAAAATCGGTGTATGTGCCGATAGCTCCGGGATCGGCGGACAGGGTTTCCCCGCGAACCGGCTTCCCGGGCGATAGCAATCGGTAACGCTTCCGCGATTCCTTAGGCCGGTGTGTTCTGTGTTTCTGATATCGACCCGGTTTGTCGGCCCGGGCAGGCATTACCACGGCTCGACGTTCCCGGGTTTGATTTTCGACCCATGTTCTGGAATAACTCCCCGAGGCGATTCGTGCTGACGCGGGGAGATAGGTTCCTTGGTTGCGACATTAGATCAGCAGATACTCCGGACCGATGTCGCCGGGATGCCACTGGAGTGGGTGGATTACCGGGACGCGGTGCGTCTGTATCACACCGATCAGGTCGCCTATGAATGTGGTCGCTCCCTGATGCGTTTGCATGGCGGGGTCTCTGCCCGAAGCGGGCAGCGTTCCGTGATCGAAATCAATTCCATTATCGCGACCCAGGGGAGCCCGCAGATAAGCGTACTCCGCTCTGAGCACTATGCCCCGCCGCTGAACAACTTCGCCCTATTCAGGCGAGACGGCATGCTCTGTCTTTATTGCGGCATGCAGCACCTCGCATTGGAGTTGTCCAGGGACCACGTAACGCCGATCTCCCAGGGTGGGAAAGACGTCTGGACCAATGTGGTGACAGCCTGCAGGCGCTGTAACCATCACAAGGCGGGTCGGACGCCCGAGCAGGCCGGCATGGAGCTGCTCGCTGTCCCGTTCAGCCCCACTTACGCCGAGTACATTTACCTGAAGGGGCGCAAGGTGCTGGCTGACCAGATGGAATACCTGCTGGCCCATTTCCCGCGAACCAGCCCCATGCGGGATCGCCTGACCCAGGCGCCCGACCACGCCTGGCAGTGGTGACTGGCCGGCCGGTCCCGTCGGGAGCGGAGGCACTGCCCTGTCCGGAGAGGATGGCGAGGCGTCTTTGATCCATCTTGTCGACGCTAGCGTGTTTGTGTTCCGGGCCTGGTTCTCCCTGCCGGATTCGATGACCGATCGCGAGGGCCTACCTATCAACGCGATCTATGGTTACGTCGGGTTTCTCGGCGAATTCCTCCGTCGGGCACGACCGGAACAGGTGGCGATTGCCTTTGACGAGAGCCTCACGACGTCCTTCAGAAACGAGATATACCCAGCGTACAAGGCTAACCGGGAGCGGCCGCCCCCGGAGCTGGAGCGCCAGTTCAAATTCTGTCGCGAGATCACCGGACTGCTCGGGTTGTCTCACTTCGCCGACCCCAGGTTCGAAGCTGACGACATTATCGGCACGATCAGCGCACAAATGCGCCTGGCGGGGCGGAACAGCGTCATAGTCACGCGCGACAAGGACCTGGCCCAGTTGCTGCGGCCCGGTGACGAATTCTGGAACTATGTCGATAACAGGCGCTTCGGTTACGAGGATATCGAGGACAGCTTCGGGGCCATGCCGGAGCGCATGGCCGATTACCAGGCACTGGTGGGCGACAGCGTGGACAACATCCCGGGCGTCCCCGGGATCGGTCCAAAGACCGCGAAGGTCCTGATGCGCGAGTTCGAATCTCTGGAGGCCCTGTTCGAGGATCTGGATGCGGTTGCCGATCTGCCCTTGCGTGGTGCTCGAGGCGTGGCCAGGCGATTGCGGGAACACAGGGACGCCGCTTTCCTTGCGCGCCGGTTGACACGGATCGAGACCGCCATGCCCCTGCCGGTGGACGACGACATTCTTGCCCCAAGCCGTCCAGACCTGGTCCGTCTTTTTGAGCTGTACGACGAACTCGGCTTCGGGCCACGCCTCCGGCGGGAGGCGGAACAAATCGCGGAGGGCAGTTGATGCCCGACTGGGGACGGATCGCCGCGGACATCGGCGTCGAGACAGGTCTGCACATCCAGGCCGACTCGATCCGTCCGGTATCGGGCGGCTGCATCAACGCCGCTTGGCGCGTGGTCTGCGATGCCGGCCAGCTGTTTCTGAAGACCAACGACGCAACGGCCATCGACATGTTCGAGGCGGAACGCGACGGGCTGACGGCGCTCTCGGCCGCCGGGGCCCTGCGGGTGCCGCGCCCCCTGGCGACCGGCGTGACGGCGCGCCAGGCCTGGTTCGCGATGGAGTGGATAGAGCCGGGAAGGTCGCGGGCTTCTACGGGAGCCCGGCTGGGGGAGGGCCTGGCGCGGCAGCACGGACACCTGGCGGAACAGTACGGCTGGCATCGCGACAACACCATCGGTAGCACGCCGCAGATCAATGGCTGGCATGGCGACTGGCCTGCCTTTTTCGCCGAACGCCGGATCCGCTACCAGCTGAATCTGGCCGTCCGGGGAGGCCACCCGGGTCGCCTGATGGAGTCCGGAGAAACGTTGCTGGACCGCGTCGGCATGTTCTTTACCGATTATCAGCCGCCGCCGTCACTGCTTCACGGCGATCTCTGGGGGGGCAACTGGGCCGCCGACCGGGAGGGCGACCCTTTCGTGTTCGACCCGGCCGTCTATTACGGGGATCGGGAAGCCGATCTGGCGATGACGGAGCTGTTCGGCGGTTTCGACGCGACATTCCAGGCCGCCTACCGAAGTGCGTGGCCCCTGGACCCCGGCTATGAAACCCGCCGGCAGCTCTACAATCTTTACCATGTGCTTAACCACCTGAACCTGTTCGGGACCAGTTACCTGGCCCAGGCCGAGGCGATGATCGGACGGCTGATCTCGGCGACCGCCGGCTGACGATCAGAGAGTCTCCTGGACGATCAGCAGCCGGGTGCCTTCCGGCGCGGTAAGTTCGAGGGCTTCGGCGCCGCCCAGGGGATCCTCCGCCGGCCGGCCCACGACCCCCCGGGTCATCAGCTCGGCGGCCGTGTCCTCCAGGTCGGGGGAATCGTAGACCAGGACAGGAGACTCACTGGGGCCTTCGAACACACAGAGATCGACGCCATCGCTGGTCAGCACCAGCGGACCGCCGCCGTCCTCGGTGTGCATGGCCACGAAGCCCAGTGGCTCCCAGAAAGCTGCCGACCCGGCGGCCCTTCTGACCGGAAATCTGTACTCCCGAAAAAAGCCGATCACCGGCTTTATCCGGGCCGTCGTCGGCGGCGAAAAGGTGCGGGCCTCCAGGATGGTGACCATCTGGCCGTCCGGATCCCTGAATCCGGCTTCGTGGAACTCGTCTTCGCCGGTCTTGAGGAACTCGAACTCGATACCGGCGTCAGCCAGCGAAGGAAGATAGGTGGCGAGTCCCGGATGGATCCAGGTCAGCGATGGCGAGGGAAATTCGTAGGCGTGCAGGCCCAGAGCCACCTTACCGTCTGTCACCACCGCATACTGATGGCGCCAGATGTCATTGGTCACCGCCAATTGGAGCCCCAGTCGCTGGTAAAATTCGAGGGACTCCCGAACCGCGGGACAGTGAATACTGATCTCGAGGAAGCGACCCAGCACGATTCATGCTCCCGCCGCGCCGGCGCGGGCAGCGGACTCCTCCAGGGCGGCCCGACGGACCGCTTCGTTCCAGGCCGGTGAGGTCTCCGGCCATCCCTGCAGATGACGAAGCACGAGCTGGGTAAGAAAACTCAGATGATCCCGGCGAGCATTCAGGGCCGGGATATAGGCCAGAGACTTACCGCCGGACTCGACGAACAGTTCGGCGTTCTGCATGGCGATCTCTTCTAGTGTCTCGAGGCAGTCGGCGGAGAATCCCGGACAGAGCACATCGACCCGTGACTTCCCGCCCCTGGCGAGTTCTACCAGGTGTTCATCCGTGTACGGCCGCAGCCATTCCTCGCGGCCGACCCGTGACTGGAAACTGAGCGACCATTCGCCGTCTTTGAGCCCCAGAGCCTCGGCCAGCAAACGCCCGGTTTTCTGAGAGTGGCAATGATACGGGTCACCTGACAGCAGGTAACGCCTGGGGACGCCGTGAAAGCTCATGACCAGATGATCCCCGCGGCCCTTGTTGGCCCAGAACTCCCTGACGCTGGCAGCCAGGGCGCCAAGGTACCCCGCTTCGTCGTGATAGCTGGTGATAAAGCGCAGTTCGGGGATCCAGCGCCAGCGCTTGAGCGTGTCCGCCACGGCGTCGAACACGGAGCCGGTTGTCGTCGCCGAGTACTGGGGATACAGAGGCAGAACAAGGAGACGCCGCACATTGGCCGACCTGAGTTCCTCCAGTGCCGATTCGATGGACGGGGATCCATATCGCATTCCGAGCGCCACGTGGACCGGGGCCGACAGGGCGGCATCCAGCATCCTGGTGAGGCCTGCGCACTGTTTTTTCGACCAGTGGAGCAGGGGCGAGCCGTCTTCCGTCCAGACCTTGGCGTAGGCCTCCGCTGACCGCTTCGGGCGAACGCGAAGAATCACCCCATGCAAGATCAGCCACCACAGGGGCCGGGGGATTTCTATGACTCGCGGATCCCAGAGAAATTCGGCCAGGTAACGGCGCACGGCTGCCGGTGTCGGCGCATCGGGTGTGCCCAAATTGACGAGCAGCACCCCCAGGGAATCCGGTGTGCCGTGTCTGAAGTTTTCCTCACCTATGAACTTCGGCATGTTTGTCAGTTTGCCTTGGAGCCGACGGAGATTAGATCATACTAGGCTGGCGCCGGTCCTCAGTGACGGTCCCCTGACCCATATCGCGAGGCACCCAATGAAACAGGAACGTGTCCATCCTGAGGATACACCCGGTCGCTGGCAGATATTTCGCCAATTGCTCGTGTTCCAGTACAAGCTATTGATCGACGCGGCCAAGGACTTTCTGCTGAGCCCGCTGGCTCTGGCCGCCGCTCTGGTGGACATGACCCGCCTGGGGCCTCGATCACAAATGCTGTTCCCGGCGCTGATGCGGCTCGGGCGCAGAGCGGAGCGAGCCATCAATCTTTTCGGCCGCCGCCCGGAGGACGACGAGTGGACGGTCGATCGGATGGTGGACGGCGTAGAGACAAGAATCAGAAGGCGCTATGGTTCGCCGGACAGTCCGATGGAGCAGCAGACCGGCCCGTCCAAGAGCCTCACGCCGGAAGGAGATGAGCCATGAGAGTCCGCGTCACGTGCTTCTTCGCGGCGATATTATTCTCCGCAACCGCCGTGGCCTATCCCATCGACATGGAAGTCAAGAGCCAGGGGCTGGACGTGGAGGCGCTGCCCCAGCTCCTGGGAGAAGCCACGGTCGTTCGCCTCGTCAATCACCAGGCCTTTGCTGTCCGCTGCGACGTGCAATTTCGAAACGGGCCCGAGATTGTTCGCGTGCGGAAGGTCAGGGTGGAGCCCGCGGCCGATCACATCGCCCGTTTCATGCCGTCGAGGCAGGTGATTCGTCTCAAAGTGCTGGTGGAGTGCTGGCCTGCGGAGAAAGAGGCGGACGCCGGGTGAAAAACTACCTGGAGTTTTTCCTGGCAAGCCTGTACCGGGTGTCAGGCGAACCCCGGGAGATGCACGTTTTCGTGAGTCGGTTCTACGAGATCTTCCTCGAACAGTCCCCGGACATCGCAGCCCGCTTCGCGGATACGGACATGTCGCGGCAGAAGGAGATGCTGGCGCAGTCGCTGCACGAGATGGTCGATTTCTCCACCAGCCGCGTGGCCAGCGAACGTCTGAGACGGGTGGCCCTGCGTCATAGCAGGGGGCGCCGGGACGTGCCGCCGGCGCTTTATGAAATCTGGCTGGACAGCCTGATCGCGACGGTGCGTGAACTCGATCCCCTGTTTACGACCGAGATCGAACTGGCCTGGCGGGTGGTTCTGGCACCGGGTATTGCCTACATGAAATTCAGCTACGAGCGGTCCTGAGGTTCCACGTCCCGCCCGCTGATGAGGTCCTCCAGGCTCGGGGGCTCGTGACCCGGTCCCACCAGCCCGGCCTTGAGGCGACCCACATAGTCCTTGTAAGCCCTCATGGCCTGGGCACCGAAAAACCACATGATCGGGACGTTGGCGAACAACATCACGCCTGTGCCGATGCCGGTGAGGTTGTCCAGCTGGGTATCTGTGCGGATAAATCCGGCGGTGGCGACGATGATGAGCAGGCAATAGATCAGTTTGTAGACCAGGACCGAGCGTTCGCCGGCAAGATAGACCATGCCCTGCTCGCCGTAATAGCTCCAGGAAATCATGGTGGAGACGGCGAACAGCCAGGCCGCGAGCGTCACCAGCCATTTGCCCAGCCCGTCCTGCACCGTATCGAAAGCTCGGGCAGTCAGCGTCGCGCCCTGATAATCGACAAACAGCTCCGCGGTTTCCACGCGTGGCTCTACCGGGCTGGAAAACGTCGACCACTCGATGACCGGCCGGCTGTTGGGTGGTGCGCTCACCCGTCCGAAGATCTTGTGCCGATCATTGCCGGACCTGGGGTTCGAATGAGCGAGCAGGACCATGTAGACGGATTCCCCATCCGCCCAGCTGCCCATATCCGGCATCGGTGCTGGCTGTGACTCGAGCGTCCATTCGCCCGGTCCGACACTGACCACCTCCGGCGGGATCCCGTAATGGGCGTCCCCGTCCCGGTTCCAGACGCCGCTCGAGAGAATCACCAGTGCAGTAAACGTACAGACGATCAGGGTATCGATGAACGGCTCCAGCCCGGCCACGATGGCCTCGCGAACCGGTTCCCGGGTTTTGGCTGCTGAATGTGCGATCGGCGATGAGCCCTGTCCCGCTTCATTGGAGAACAACGCCCGCTTCATGCCGAACAGGAATGCGTAGCCCATGGTGCCGCCCAGGAACGCCCCGGCTCCGTCGGTGCCGCTGAAAGCCGAGGCGACAATGAGCTTGAGCACAGCGGGCAGACGATCTGCGTGCACGATGAGAACGTAAGTCCCGGCCAGGAGATACAGCGCCACCATGGCGGGCACCAGGCGGCCCGCCACGGCGCCGATGCGCTTGATACCCCCGATGATCACCATGGCGACGATCACCGAAAGCAAGATGCCGGTCACGATGCCGGGGATACCGAAGTAAGCATGGGTAATCTCGGCCACGTTCCAGGCTTGAAACATGTTGCCCCCGGTGGCCGTGGAGACCAGCAGGGTGAGACAGAAGAGGCCGCCAATTGCCTTGCCCAGCCGGGCCAGACGTGGACTGACCAGGGCCATGCCCTTGCTCACCACCCACATGGGTCCGCCATGGGGATTGTCCGGGTCATCGGTATTTCGATAGAGCATCGACAGCGTGACCTCGGTCAGCTTGATAGCCATACCGAAGAAGCCGACCACCCACATCCAGAAGACCGCGCCGGGCCCGCCGAGCGCGATGGCCAGTGCCACGCCGCCGATGTTGCCGAGGCCGACGGTCGCGGAAAGGGCGGCGGAAAGTGCCTGAAAGTGGTTGATGGCGCCCGGATCGTCAGGCTCGTCGTAGCGGCCGCGCAGTACGTGCGCGCCGTGGGTCAGCGCCTGGAACTGACTGAAGCCGCTCCATAGCGTGAAGGCGACGCCGGTGCCCAGGAGCAGCCACAGGACGAGGTCGTGCCACAGGATCGCGTTCAACGCAGTCATGACGCCGTTGATGGTCTCCATTCGGGCTCCCCTGCTGGTTTACGCAGCGCAATTCGAACGAGATCGACGGTGCCAGATAATGTCCGCTCACCGAGCGGGTGACAAGGCAGACTGCCGGCTCGTGGAACCGGCGCCGGGGTTCGGCCCAGGACTCCGGGTCGCCGCCTCGCCCCCGGGGGCGTAAAATCCGCCGCCCCACCGGGATAGGACAAATGAAGGAATTCAGGCACAACCCAACCGTGCTGGGTCACGCCGCTGCGCTGTTGGTCCTGGCCGGTCCGCTGATCGTCAACAATCTGGCGATCGCCGGTATCGGCTTTGCGGACACGGTGATGGCGGGCCGGTTGGGCACCGCGGATCTCGCTGCAGTGGCGGTGGGCGGCAGCGTATGGGCCGTTGCGTTCCTGTTCGGGCTGGGTGTGCTCATGGCCATGAGCCCGATGGCGGCCCATGCCGCCGGCGCCGGCCGATCGGAAGAAGTTGGCATCTATACCCGGCAGTGCCTCTGGCTGAGCCAGGGACTGGCGATCCTTGTGGCGCTGGCGATCGCCGGAATCGCATCCCTGCTGGACGACATCGGTGTAGATCCCTCGGTCATACCGCTGGCTAACCGCTATCTGGCCGCCATCGCCTGGGGTCTCCCGGCCATGTATGCGTACCTGACGCTCCGTTACATGAGCGAGGGCGTGGGCTGGACTCGGCCGGTCATGTACGTCGCGGCCATCAGCCTGGTGGTCAACGTGTTCGGTAACTGGGTATTGATGTACGGCAAGCTGGGTTTCCCGGCCATGGGCGCTGTCGGATGCGGCGCGGCCAGCGCGATTGCCATGTGGGTCACCCTGGCCGTCATGGCCACCTACATTGCGCGGCATCCTCGCTACCGTGAGTTCAAGCTGGCGGCGGTGTTCGAGCCACCGAGGGTCTCCGTTCTAAAGGATCTGCTCGGACTGGGTCTGCCCATCGGCATCAGCGTCGTTTCCGAGGCCGGTCTGTTCAGTGCGGTGGCGCTGCTGATGGGTGCCCTGGGCGCAACCGCCGTCGCGGCCCACCAGATTGCCATCAATTACGCCGCCACCATGTTCATGGTGCCGCTGGCGCTGCACTCGGCGCTGACTATCCGTGTGGGGCACACCCTGGGCCGCGGTGACACCCAGGCCGCGCGGCGCATCGGGTTCATTGGCATCGGAATGTGCGGGGTAGTGATGGCGGTGTCGGCGCTGGTACTGCTGATCTTCCGGCAGCCGATCGCCAGCTTTTACACCGTCGATCCGCAGGTCAGGGACCTGGCGGTTTCCCTGCTGACCATGGGGATGCTCTTCCAGATCTTCGACGGTCTCCAGGTCGGCGCAGCCGGAGCGCTTCGGGGATACAAGGATACCCGCGTCCCGATGGTGCTGAATTTCGCTTCCTACTGGCTCGGCGCGTTTCCGCTGGCCTGGTATCTGGGCGTTGTTTCCGACCGGGGGCCGGTGGCCGTCTGGGCGGGGCTGATAGCCGGCCTGATGCTGACGGCACTGACCCTCAACCTGCGATACGCCCTGGTTTCCCGCCGCCGTCTGGGAACCGACGGTATACTGGATGGTTCCTGAACGTCGGTTCTCATACGCCACTTTCCCGGGTGGCGAATCCGTATGACGGACGAAGCGAGCTGGAGAGATTACATGCGGATCCTTCCCGCAACGGTCGCTGTGGCCGCAGCATTCATTCTCGTCTTCGACGGGTCGACACTGGCTGCGGAGCCGATGCCCCACGAAGCTGCGGCGACGCGCGTTCACCGGTTGATGGGCGACTATTTCGAAGAGTCTCTGGAACGTTACCCGCTTTGGGCAACGTATATCGGCGAGCATCGTTATGATGACAGATACACGGTGTCCATAGCCCCCGCTTTTCGGATGATGGAGCGGGATCTGCACCGCCGCTACCTGGATGCCATGGAGGCGGTGGACCCGGACAGTCTCGACGACGAGGACAGGGTCAGCCGGGAGATATTCCTGTGGGACCGCCGGATGGACCTGGAGGGTCTGGCTTTCCCCTCCCACCTTATTCCGATGAACCAGTTCTGGAGCGCCACCAACAGTTTCGTCCAACTGGGTTCCGGCAGCTCTTATCATCCGTTTGCCTCGGTGGAGGACTATGAAAACTGGCTGTCGAGAATCGACGGTTTTGTCGCCTGGGTGGACCAGGCGATTGTCAATATGCGGGAGGGCATCGAGCAGGGTGTCGTGTTGCCACGGGCCCTGGTGGCGAAGATGATTCCGCAGGCAGCCGGTGAGGTTGTCGATTCGCCGGAGCAAAGTGTCTTTTATCGACCGATAGAAGACATGCCGACATCCTTCGCTCCAGCCGACAGGGAAAGACTGTCCGCGGCCTTCAGGACCGCCATCGGTGAGCGACTGATACCGGCATACAGGCGGCTGGCTGTTTTCCTGGAGGAAGAGTACCTGCCCGAGGCCCGCCAGACCGCCGGATACGGATCACTACCGGACGGTCGGGCCTGGTATGCCTATCTGGTTCGGCTGCACACCAGTACGGACCTGACACCGGAGGAAATCCACGCCATCGGGATCTCGGAAGTCGAGCGAATTCACGGCGAGATGCGGACGGTGATGGCAGAGGTGGGATTCGAGGGCGATCTGCAAGAATTCTTCAGCTTCCTCGAGAACGATCCGAGGTTCTATTTTGATCGTAAGGAGGACCTGCTCGATGGCTATCGGGCGCTGCGGCAGCCAACCGATGCGGGCGCGAAAAGACTGTTTCACAGGCTTCCGGTACTGGATTACGAGATCCGGCCGGTAGAGGCATTTCGGGAGCAATCGGCCGCAGGCGGCCAATACCGTTCGCCCGATCCCCAGGGCGCACGAAAGGGCGTGTTCTTCGTGAACACCTACGATCTGTCCGCCCGGCCTTCCTGGGCCATGGAGTCGCTGTTTCTGCACGAGGCCGTTCCTGGGCATCACTTTCAGGGGGCCCTGCGACTGGAAAACGACAGTCTGCCACGCTACCGCCGATTCGGCTGGTACACGGTCTACAGCGAGGGCTGGGCCCTGTATGCGGAGTCCCTGGGGCGGGAGATGGGAATGTATACCGATCCGTATCAGTATTTCGGTGCCCTGGCGGCCGAACTCTGGCGTGCAATCCGGCTGGTCGTGGATACGGGCATCCACTACTACGGGTGGACTCGCGAGGAAGTTCTTGAATACATGTACGCCAATACAGCCGTGCAGGAGGCGCGCGCGGTGGCCGAGGCCGAGCGGTTCATGGCGATCCCGGGTCAGGCGCTGGCCTACAAGGTGGGTCAGTTGAAGATCACCGAACTGCGGGCCCGGGCCGAGTCCGGTTTCGGAGAGCATTTCGACATCCGGGATTTCCACAGTGTCGTGCTGGATGGCGGCCCGCTCCCTCTCGCGGTGCTCCAGGCCCGGATTGACCGGTGGATTGCCGCCACGCACTGACGGGACGATAGCTGCATGAAGAAGACACGATGGCTCACATTGATCGGATTTCTCGTTGTCGTCACGGCCTGTGGAAAGATGGGCGGCTCTGGCGGCGCACTCTCCGGGTCCCGCGGAACGGCCGGCCTGGTGTCCCCGGAGGTATCTGACGCCTCCGCCACGCTCGCCGGCATGGTCGACGACTGGTTCGAGGATTATCTGGCCCTGAATCCCGTTTTGGCCACCTACATTGGGGATCATCGGTTCGATAACAGGTACCAAAACTGGATCGGCACGGACTACCGGGAGGCGAGCGCTGCGCTCAGCCGGGACTATCTGGCGTTGGCGCGCAGTGTGGACCGGGCGGCCCTGGGCGCGGACGACCGCGTCACCCTGGACATCTTCATCGGCCGGCTGGAAGAACAGCTTCGTAGCTTGGCATTCCCCAGCCACCTGTTACCGTTTGACCAGCTCAACTCGGATCCGAATTTTTTTGCCATGATCGGATCCGGAAACAGTGTCCATCCCTTCACCACGGTGAGGGACTACGACAATTTTCTGTCCCGGATAGATGATTTCGTGATCTGGATGGAAACGGCTGTCCTGAATATGCGGCAGGGCATGGCCGTGGGCGTCGTCCAGCCCCGGCTGATTGTGGAACGGATGATCCCCCAGATCAGGGCGCAGGTTGTGGATTCCGTGGAAGAAAGCCTGTTTTTCCGGCCCGTCCGGGATTTTCCCGACGACTTCACCGCCGCGGAAAGAGAGAGGCTGGAGGCGGCATACCGGGCGGCGATTTCCTCCATTCTGGTCCCGGCCTATCGCGACATGGCCGAGTTCCTCGAACAGGAGTACCTGCCGGCGGCGAGGCCAACGGTGGGTTACGACGACCTGCCGGGCGGGAACGGGTGGTACGACTACCTGGTGGCCCATCACACCACGACCGACCTGACCGCAGAGGAGATTCACCGGCTGGGACTGGGAGAGGTCGCCCGGATACTGAAACAGATGGAAGAAGTCATGCGCCGGGTCGGCTTCGACGGGGACCTGCGTGATTTCTTTGTCTATCTCAAGACGGATCCGGATTTTTTCTGGGACGATCCCGAGGCGATCCTGGCCGAGTACCGGGCGCTGAGGGCCAGGGTGGAAGCGGGGCTCCCCGGGCTTTTTGGCGTTTCACCCCGGGCGGGTTTCGAGATTCGGGCGGTGGAACCGTTTCGGGCCGAATCTGCCGCCGGGGCTTCCTATGAGGCCCCTTCGGCGGACGGCAGCCGGCCCGGGGTCTTCTATTTAAACGTTTGGGACCTCACCCGTCTGGCCAGGTGGGGGAAGGAGACTCTATTCCTGCACGAGGCCATACCCGGCCATCATTTCCAGGGCGCGATCGCCCAGGAGAACGAGCACCTGCCGCGATTCCGACGGTTCATGTCGGTGACGGCATATACCGAGGGCTGGGCTCTGTACAGCGAGGATCTGGGGCCGGAGCTGGGTATGTTCGAGGATCCCTACCAGTGGTTCGGCAAACTGAACGACGAGATGCTCAGGGCCATGCGACTGGTCGTGGATACTGGCATCCATCGCTTCGACTGGAGCAGGGAACAGGCCATCGAGTACATGCTCGACAACTCGTCCTTGGCCGAGTCCGATATCGTTGCGGAGGTCGAGCGCTACATCGTGGATCCCGGACAGGCGCTGGCCTATAAGGTCGGGCAGCTAGAGCTCCGTCGGCTGAGGGCTGAAGCCGAAGACACCCTGGGTGATGACTTCGATCTGCGGGGGTGGCACGACCACATTCTCGACACCGGCGAAGTGCCCCTGGATGTGCTGTCTGCCAGCAGTCGGGCCTGGGTGGAAGACCGGCGGTGAAATTCAGCGTTGGCCGAAGGACGGCGCGTTGCCCGCCAAATAGGTCCGTTCTTCGCGTGTGTTGAGCCGGTTCAGAATGGAGTTTCTATGAGGGAAGCGGCCGAAGCGAGCCACCACGTCCCGGTGCTGCTGTGCGTGATGCAGAAAGTTCTCGAAAATTTCCCGGTAGTCCGAAGCCACCTCGGTCACGAGTTGACTGTATCGCGCCACCCCCATTTCCTGGTCGTCGAGGGATTCAGAGTGCTGTAAGGGCATATAAAAGAAACACCGCTCGATCGGGGACAACTCCAGATCCATCAGCCTGCTCATGCCGTCGCGCATCAGATAGCGCGCCCGCCCGTCCTTCTCGAAGGCCTGGGGCGTGCCGCGGTAGATATTTCTCGTGAACTGGTCGAGCAGCAAGATCAGCGCCAGCCGCCCGCCGGCCGTCTCGCCCATGGCATCGAGCCGGCCGGACCTGGCGTCATTGACCGTTGTTTCCCAGTCGCGCCTCATCGCCTTGTCTCTGGCCGGATCCCGACCGAACCAGAAAGGGATCCGGTCGGGTATGCGCGTTGGGTCCGCCAGGGTTTCCCCGAACCAGAACTCACGGATTTTGCGGGCCAGCGCTTCCTTCATGAGCAGCGACTCCATATTTCGGGGATCGGCTGATCCTGTCACCGTCTTCGGTTTCTCCAGGTCGGTCGGATCCAGACCGGGACCGCCAAACCCTGACTCATATCATGTCAGGGGAGCGGAGTATATCCACCCTTCGGAGGAACTCACACGGATCTTTGCAGCGCCGAGCAGATGCGGCCCGCGCCAAGTCTCCCGTCGACGGCCGTCTATACTCGGACTGATGAGCGGGTGCGCGGAAGGTCTCGGAGATGTTGCGGCGGACATCAAAATTCCACGTCGGCCAGTTGGTGATACACCGGCGGTTGAAATACCGGGGTGTCGTCGTGGATGTCGATCCCGTGTTCCGCGAGAACGATGCCTGGCTGGAGTCGGCGAGCAGCCCGCGGGCCCGAAACCAGCCTTGGTACAGGATCCTTCCCGACGGGTCCGCCCACGAGGTGTACGTGTGCGAGCGGAAACTGGAGCCCGACAGCCGCGCCCTTCGTATCCGGCATCCCTTGGTATGGCTGTATTTCAGTGACTTTCGCGACGGTGCCTACATTTCGGCGCGGCGCTCCAATTGATCGGCATTTTCTGCGTCACATCGGCATTGTTGCGGCTGTGTTTCTGGTCACCAGTTGCGGCAGAGTGGCCCAGGACGCGGAAGGCGAAATCGCCGCCCTTGTAGAAACGGCGGCCGACGCGGCCGAAACCGGCGACGCCGCGGCGCTGCAGGCGATGATTTCACCGGCGTACGAGGACGGTGAAGGTCGGGACCGACGCGCCATCGGTTTTGTCGTCAGGACGTGGCTGGGGCGTTATCCGGACCTCCTGGTGGTGATCAGCGATCTCAGAGTCGAGCCCGTGACGACACAATTGGCAACGGCGAGAATGTCGGTGACCCTGCTGGGCCGGGATGGGCGGCGCCCGCTATTGAGCGGGGTCGATGCTGACCGCATGTATCTGCGACTGGCCTTGCGTCGCGAAAGCGGCGATTGGCGCATAACTCGGGCAGACTGGGAGCGGCAGGAGGCAGATTACCTGGGCCCGCCGAATTGACCCGCGACCCCGGGTCTGATTTATTGTTACCTGGCGCCAGCTAGGCGCCGGCCCCGCCGGGACTGCACGGCCTATAAAACAATATCGGCAGTCTGTTGGCACGCGCGGGGCAGGCGCACCCTATGGAGGATTTGGAAACTGGGGCCGGTGAAACCGCCGGCATGGGGTGTTGATGACTTTACCGTCCGCGGACAGCCTTTGGTCAGAGCGATTCGAGCGCGACAGCTGCGGCTTCGGGCTGATCGCTCATTTGCATGGTGAGCCGAGCCATCGCATCGTCGCCACCGCTGTGGAGGCGTTGGAGCGCCTGACCCACCGGGGCGCGGTGGCGGCGGATGGTCTCACCGGCGATGGCTGCGGATTGCTGATGTCCAGGCCGGAGGCCTACCTGAGACGGGTCGCCACAGCCGCGGGCATTCAGGCGCCGGACGGATTTGCGGCCGGGATGCTGTTTCTCAATCCTGGCGCCGAGGGCGCCGCCCGCGCGCGCCGCGCCCTGGAGCGAATTCTGCGGGAGGAGGGGGTGGAGACGCTCGGCTGGCGGGCGATGCCTGTGGACGAATCGGTCTGCGGCGAGCAGGCGCTCCGATCCCTGCCACAGATCGAGCAGATTTTCCTGGCCCGTCCCGACGGCAATACCGACGCCCAGTTCAACCGCCGCCTGTACATGGCGCGCCGCCGGGCAGAGATCGAAATCGAGAACAAGGATCCGGTCTTCTACGTGGCCAGCCTGTCCTGCACGACGCTTGCGTTCAAGGCCATGGTGATGCCGGCCTACTTGACCCAGTTTTACCCGGACCTTGCCTCGCCCGACCTGGAAGCAGCGATCTGCGTATTCCACCAGCGCTTTTCCACCAACACGTGGCCCCAATGGCGACTGGCCCAGCCATTCAGGTATCTGGCCCACAACGGCGAGATCAACACCATCCAGGGAAATCGCAACTGGGCGGCCGCCAGGGTGAGCAAATTCGAGACGCCGTTGCTGCCACGGCTCAAGGAAGTCGCCCCGCTGGTGTCCCTGTCCGGATCCGATTCGTGCAGCCTGGACAACATGGTCGAGGTCCTGCTCCAGGGCGGCATGGATCTGATGCAGGCCATGAGGCTGTTGATACCGCCCGCCTGGCAAACCGTGGATACGATGGATCCGGACGTGCGCGCCTTCTACGAGTATTACGGCATGCACCTGGAGCCCTGGGACGGACCGGCGGGAATCGTGCTCACTGACGGCAAGCAGGCGGCGTGTTGTCTGGACAGGAACGGCCTGCGCCCGGCCCGGTATGTGATCACTGATGACGACGTGATCACCATCGCCTCGGAAATCGGTGTCTACGATTACCGTCCGGAGCAGGTGGTCAGCAAGGGCCGCCTCGGCCCGGGTCAGATGCTTCTGATCGACACCGAGAATCGAGAGATCCTGGATACGCAGGCGATCGAGGATAGGCTCAAGGTCCGGGCGCCGTACAAGGAGTGGTTGCGCAAGGGCGTGAGCTACCTGGACTCGGAGCTGATCGATCCGCAACTGTCCGCCGAGCCCATGGAGCGGGACCAGTTCCGCATATACCAGAAGATGTTCAACGTCACCCGGGAAGAGCGGGACGAGGTGCTCCGTGTGCTGGCGGAAACCGAAGCCGAGGCCGTCGGATCCATGGGTGATGACACGCCACTGCCCCCCATGTCGTCCAAGATTCGGGTGCTTTACGACTATTTTCGGCAGCAATTCGCCCAGGTGACCAATCCGCCCATCGATCCCCTGCGCGAGCGCATCGTCATGTCCCTTGAGACGCAGATCGGTCCGGAGCTGAACGTCTTCGAGGCGCGGCCCGAAAACGCCCGCAGGATCGTGATGAACTCGCCCGTTCTGTCCCAGAGGAAATTCCGGCAGATCCTCCGAATGCAGGAGGACGATAGCGGATTCCGCGTCATCGACCTCAATCGGTCAGAGTCGCAGCCGCTGGAGGATGCGCTCGGCGACATCTGCGCCGAGGCGGAAGCTGCGGTCCGGGATGGCTGTCTGATCGTCATTCTGAGCGATCGCGACATCCGCCGGGGCGACGTGCCGGTCCATGCCATGCTGGCCACCGGTGCCGTGCATCATCACCTGGTCGCCCGTGGTCTGCGGTGCGACTGTAACCTTGTCGTGGAAACCGCCACGGCCCGTGATCCGCATCATTTCGCCTGCCTTATCGGCTACGGCGCCACGGCAGTGTACCCCTACCTGGCCTACGAGTGCCTGCTCCACATGACGCGAACGGGAGAGCTGAAGCTCGACCGCAGCAAGGGCCGTCAGCTTGGGCGGAGCTATCGGCGTGGTATCCGCAAGGGCCTGTTCAAGATCATGTCCAAAATGGGCATTTCCACCATCGCCAGCTATCGAGGCGCCCAGCTCTTTGAGATTGTCGGTCTTCACGACGAGATCGTGGACCTTTGTTTCCCGGGCACGACAAGCAGGATTCGCGGGGCCGGTTTTGCGGAACTGAAGGACGACGCCACTCAACTGGCCCGACGGGCCTGGGATGTGAGAGAGCCGATCGAGCAGGGCGGGCTCTACAAGTTCGTGCATGGTGGTGAATTCCATGCATACAACCCGGATGTCATCGCTACCCTTCAGGCTGCGGTCCAGAGCGGTGATTACGACATCTACCGGGAGTTCGCGACCCTGGTCAATTCCCGCAGCCCGGCAATGCTTCGGGACCTTCTGGATCTTAAGCCGACATCGGAGCCGGTGCCCCTTGACGAGGTCGAGGCTGAAAGTTCGATCGTCAAACGTTTCGACAGCGCGGCCATGTCGCTGGGCGCGCTGTCCCCGGAAGCCCACGAGGCATTGGCTATCGCCATGAACCGGCTCGGCGGCCGGTCGAATTCCGGCGAGGGCGGAGAGGACCCGGAGCGTTACGGCACGGAGCGCATGTCGAAGATCAAGCAGGTCGCTTCCGGCCGCTTCGGGGTGACCGCCGAGTACCTGGTCAATGCGGAGGTGCTGCAGATCAAGATCGCCCAGGGCGCCAAGCCCGGTGAGGGCGGACAGCTGCCGGGGCACAAGGTCAACGACATGATTGCCCGGCTCAGGTTCGCGCGTCCCGGGGTTGGCCTGATCTCCCCGCCACCGCACCACGACATTTATTCGATCGAGGATCTGGCACAGCTCATATTCGACCTCAAGCAAGTGAATCCCGGGGCGCTGGTGTCGGTCAAGCTGGTCGCAGAGCCCGGCGTGGGCACGATCGCTGCCGGCGTCGCCAAGGCGTATGCCGACCTGATCACGATTTCCGGCCATGACGGCGGCACCGGGGCGAGCCCGCTGACGTCCACGAAGTATGCCGGCAGTCCATGGGAACTCGGTCTGGCCGAGACTCACCAGGTACTTCGCGCTAATGATCTGCGTCACCGCGTCAGGCTCCAGACGGACGGCGGACTGAAGACGGGCCTGGATGTCGTCAAGGCGGCGCTGCTCGGGGCCGAGAGCTTCGGATTTGGCACGGCACCCATGGTGGCCCTCGGCTGCAAGTATTTGCGGATCTGCCATTTGAACAACTGCGCCACCGGTGTCGCGACTCAGCACCCGGCGCTGCGCAAGCGTCATTTCATCGGCCTGCCCGAAATGGTGGAGAATTATTTCCGCTTTGTGGCCAGAGAGGTTCGGGAAATCATGGCCGCTCTCGGCGTACGGCGATTTGACGATCTGGTCGGCCAGACCGGTTTCCTCAGGCCGCGTCGGGGCGAAACCACCCGCCAGGCCCGGCTGGACCTGTCTCCGCTGCTGTCCGACGCCGGGCTCGCGCATGATCGGCCTCAGATCTGCACCCTGCCCCGGAACGAGCCTTTCGACGAGGGACCGCTGGCGGAACGCATGGTGGCCGAGACCCGTGGTGCCATCGAGGAACGCCGCGGCGGTACTTTCCACTATGAAGTGCGCAACCACGATCGATCCATTGGGGCCCGCCTGGCTGGCGAGATCGCCCGCCGCTGGGGCAATTACGACATGGATGAGGACCCGCTGGTGCTGCGTCTCAAGGGCAGCGCCGGCCAGAGTTTCGGGGCCTGGAACGTGGGCGGGCTCCAGATGTACCTGGAAGGCGACGCCAACGATTATGTGGGCAAGGGTATGGCCGGCGGACGACTCGTGTTATTCCCCCCCACGGTCAGCCGCTTCAGGGCCTGTGAGACGCCCATCATGGGCAACACTTGTCTGTACGGCGCCACCGGCGGCCAGCTTTTTGCCGCCGGCCGGGCCGGTGAACGATTTGCGGTCCGAAACTCCGGGGCGCTGGCCGTGGTGGAGGGGGTCGGTGACCATGGCTGCGAGTATATGACCGGAGGTGTCGTGGTGGTGCTGGGCCGGACCGGCCTGAACTTCGGCGCAGGACTGACTGGCGGATTCGCCTACGTGCTGGATATAGACCGCAATTTTGTCGATCGCTACAACCACGAACTGATCGATATCCACCGGATCACGCCCGAGAGCATGGAGGCCCATCTTCATCATCTCAGGAGTCTCCTCCGAACCCATGTGGCGGCGACCGGGAGCGAGCTGGGCCGGGAGATCCTGGACGATTTCCGCGGTTACCTGCCACGGTTCTGGCTGGTCAAACCCAAGGCCGCGGATCTCGAGACCCTCATCGAATCCCTCCGGCAGGCGGCATAGGAGCGGATCGGTGGCGGAGAACGTACTTCAGTTTCTCGAGATCGACCGGCAGGATCCGGAGAAAGTGCCGGCAGAGGACCGGATAAAGAACTACCGGGAAATTTACGGACAGTTCGATCCGGAGTCGGCATCCCGACAGTCGGGGCGCTGCCTGAGCTGCGGCAATCCCTACTGCGAATGGAAGTGCCCGGTTCACAACTACATCCCGAACTGGCTCAAGCTGGTCCGGGAGGGAAATCTTTTCGAAGCCGCCGAGCTGTCCCACCAGACCAATCCTCTGCCGGAAATCTGCGGTCGAATCTGTCCCCAGGACCGATTGTGCGAGGGCGCCTGCACTCTCAACGACGGATTCGGGGCGATCACCATCGGCAACGTAGAGAAGTACATCGCCGACGAGGCCATACGCCAGGGCTGGCGACCGGACCTCACGGCCGTCCGTGACACCGGGCGGGAGGTCGCCATCGTTGGCGCCGGCCCCGCCGGTCTGGCAGCGGCCGATGTGCTTGCGCGAAGCGGGGTCCGGTCCGTGGTGTTCGACCGATACCCGCGTGTGGGCGGACTGCTCACCTACGGCATACCCCCGTTCAAGCTGGAAAAGCACGTGGTGGAGACCCGCCGCCAGGTTCTCGAGGATATGGGGGTGGAATTCGTCCTTGAGACGGACGTGGGCAAGGACGTGACACCGGATCAGCTGTTGAGGGACTACGACGCGGTTTTTCTCGGCGTTGGCGCCTATACAGCTGTCCGGGGGGGCATGCCCGGGGAAGAGTTCGAGGGCGTCCACGCTGCCCTGCCGTACCTCATTTCGAACGTGAATCGCGTATTGGGCGACTGTGGCGGGGAGGGGCACCCCTCCATGGAGGGCAAGCGCGTGGTGGTCCTGGGGGGCGGCGACACCGCCATGGACTGCAATCGCACCGCGATTCGTCAGGGCGCCGCCAGCGTGGTGTGCGCCTATCGGCGTGACGAAGAGAATATGCCCGGCTCACGGCGAGAGGTATGGAACGCCCGCGAGGAGGGTGTTCAGTTCCTGTTCAATCGTCAGCCACTGGAAATCCTCGGCAGCGAGGGCCGGGTCGAGGCGGTGCGCCTGGTGGAAACCCGGCTGGGCAAGCCCGACCCCGGCGGGCGGCGCCGGCCCGAGCCGCTGCCAGGGAGCGAGGAAGTGCTGTCGGCCGACGCTGTCATCGTAGCGTTCGGTTTCCGGCCCAGCCCGCCGGCCTGGCTGAAAGAGATGGATGTCCAGCTCCACGACGATGGTCGGGTGCGGGTGGATGTGGCCGGACGGTTCCCCTTTCAAACCACCCATCCGAAAGTATTCGCGGGGGGCGACATGGTTCGGGGTTCGGACCTGGTGGTAACCGCGGTTTACGAAGGCCGGGAGGCGGCCAGAGGAATTCTCGCGTATCTCGGCGTCTGAATCCGCCAGGAAATCATGGTGCCGGTTCCGTTTTCCGGAAGTACGACGGCCAGTCGTTGATGGCATCGCTGAACCATCGGACGGCGACGTGGTTATGAGCTCAAACGCGCGTGGGGGCCGCCCCTTGACCGCCGTGCACCAGTCCGGTCTAGGTGGCCTCCCGGCGGGGGTGCTCAGAGGTGCCCTCTCCCAGCGACCAGTCACCGTCAGCAGGTGGCGCCAGGAAATTCACGCTGTCCAGGAATGCCCTGGCTTCCCCCAGAAGCTCGCCGGGGAGGGTGTTGCCCACCGGCATCCGGGTCGAATACTGGATGTCGAAGTAACGGGCCGAGTCCCCGGGGTGGCGGCAGGCCAGGCCCGTCACTTCCAGTTTCAGGAGCCCGCCCGGCCCGCCGCCGGCGGCCGCGTCCTCGACAACGGTCGCATACCGGACGCAGGTGTCCAGAGCGCCGTCGGCCGGTTTCATTTCGTTGCTGACCAGACGGAACCGGCTCGGGTCCGGGTTCGCCTCCTTGGTGCGCCTGACCCAGTCGATGAATTCGTCACGGCTGGCATATGCGCGCTCGAGGGGCTGGGTCAGCAGAGCCACGCCGAGGCTCACGTTCTCGATGTCGGTTCTTCTCATCCATACAAGAGATCGGGCGGTGCGCTGGACCTGGACCCAGGCACCGGTAGCGGGTGGCGTGACGGAGATTCCCGGGAAGTCGTCGGCGACGGCGACACCCGCCAGCAGTAGAAGGATTCCAGCGAACATCCCGCGGCCGGGGAAGCTCACGGGTGGCGGCTCCTTGGATATTCCGGGAGCGTGTCGGCCGCTTCCATCCAGCTGATCCTGTGGCTCGTCCAGGTGCGGTCCGCCGGTGGCACGGCCTCCGGGTGGTCCAGACTGGCGGTGGTGACGTCTACGTACTCGGGGTGTCCCCCGTGCGTGTAAGTCAGCGCGGTGCCGCAGCGGCCACAGAAGCCCCGAACCACCTGTTCGGAAGAGTTAAATTCCGTCACCGCGCCCTTGTCGAATATCAGGTCTTCGCGTCTGATGGTAAACCAGGCCACCGCGGGCGCGCCGGAGGCCTGCCGGCAGCTGACGCAATGGCACAGTGTGCCGGGAGACGAGGGCCGGGCCGCCCGGTAACGAACGTCACCACACAGGCAGCCGCCGAGCAGGACATCTTCAGGGCCGCTCACGACACGCACCTGCAATCACGGTCCACCGCACAGAGGACGCCGTGCGACCCGGGGCAGCGGAAGCGACAGACACCGATCCACACGGCGTTCAAAGGCTCCAGGTACCGACTCATCCGGATTCTCCCGCACTCAGGTGATGTCCATCGATGGCCCCGCCGGGCCGCCCGTCGATTCCGGACGGTTGCGCCTCCGATTTAGGCTGGCCCTTCCGGCATTCAGCGGGGACGGTAGACAGGTTACACCACCGGTCCGGCGGGGAAAGGGCGATTGAACAAATGCCATCGACGGAAGCCGCCGGAGGGGGCGGGATGGGGCGATTATGCCGTGGCGGCCCGTCCCGGCGCCGCCAGGGAGACCGCGACGGCGCACAGGGCGAATTCGAGGGCCATCACAGCCAGCAGGGGCGTCGTCAAGGCATCACCCACCAGCAGTGTCACGACGCGGCCGGCCAGGTAACCGCCGTTCATCAACGCGACCAGCAGGATGCCCGGGCGGTGCCATGGGCCAGAGAATGCCGCATAGACCATAAACAGGCCCGCAGCCAGATTGAGTCCGCCATGACTGCCGTGGAAATCTTCCAGGAGACCCGTCGCCGCGGCGTCGTGGAGGGCGGGTTCGGGGGCCAGCAGTACGGCCAGCCCGAAGCCGAGATAAAGGAGCCCGCAGACAATCAAGAACGGTCTGCTCAAAGGGGTGTTCATACGAAATACCTTTTTTGCTGCACCGCAACATCACTCTAGCAGGCCCGTCTGTCCGGCGCAATACGGGCGTCCCCTATGACGTCGAAGCGGTCCCGAAGGGTATTTCCACGATGAATTCCACGCCCTTGTCCTCCGGGAGGTTGCGCGCGCTGATGTTTCCCCCGTGGTGGTGGGCGATCAGTCTGGCGATATACAGACCGAGGCCCAGATGGGGCGGGCCCGTCTCGCCCTCTCGCGCAGATACGAGGGATTCGAATAACTGGTCGCCAAGGCCCTCCGTCAGCCGGCTCCCGGTGTTGGCGACCCGCAAGCGGCATGTTTCCGCGTTTTTCTCCAGGGACAGGCGTATACGTCCGTCGGGCGGGCAGAAGTCCAGGGCATTTTCGAACAATTTGTCCAGCATCTGGGCGATCAATTCCGGAGACCCCTTCACGGGGCAGGCGCCCTCCGGCAGGTCCAGTTCCATACGGCTTGACGAATGGGTCTCCGAGTACGCGCGGAACAACTCGTCTGCCACGGCGCCAAGGTCGAAGAGCTCATCCTCCGCGCCGGCCATGGCCTGCTCCACCCGGGTCGCCGCGCCCAGGGCGGACACCATCGCCTGCAGCCGATGCAGCCCTTCCTGGGCACGGCGAAGGTATACCCGGGCCTCCGGGCCCGCCGGGTCCGCCTGGAGGTTCTCCAGGGAGGTCAACACGACCGCCATGGGTGTTCTGAGTTCGTGGGTCAACTTTTGGCCGAGGGTCTTCAGGTACGTGTTGTACTCCGCGACCCGGCCCAGAAGTCGGGAGAAGTTGCGGGACAGCTCCCCCAGTTCGTCCGCGCTGCGGCCCTCGGGCAGGCTGGGCCTGATCTCTCCAGCGCCTGTCAGCGCCCGGGAAGCTGCCGAGCTGAGCCGGCCGATGCGCCAGGACAGCCAGCCGGCGAAGGCGAGCAGTAGGACGACCGCCGAAATACTGGCCACGAAACTGGCCGTGACCAGTCGGCTGGCGGCCCGGTCCGTGGCGCTGAGAATCGCATCAGTATCCTGCTCGACAATCAGCAGAGCCCGGGCCGGAGAGCGAACTTCGAGGCGTCGGGCCGAGGCCAGTGTGACTCTTGCCGAGGTTGCCGATCGGAACCGGCGATCCCCCTTCCCCGACGCCAATACCTCCTGGTAGGGGGACAGATCCAGCCTGCCCCAGGACAGTCCGGGAGGGGGGTTGAGCCGTTCGTCGTCTCCCACGGCCAGACGCACCAGCTTGCGCATGATGTGCGAGGAACCGAGTGCAGACTGGGCCGCTGGCGCACCGGTATCCGCCAGTACATAGCCCAGGCCGTCCACCAGCTTCAGGCGGGCGCCGGGCAGGGCGCTGCGTGACAGGGCATGTTCGAGTCCCGGAGACCGATACACCAGCCAACCGGGTTCCGACGCAAGATCAGGCAGGGTGCCCAGCATCCTTCGGGCGCCGTCCCGCCGGTAGTCGGTGACCAGAAAACCGAGTCGATCGCCCACCCATCCCGCCGGCAGTCTGATCTCCAGGCCATATCCCGTGGAAGTGGGCTGCCAGCTTCCCTCCACCCCGGGCCGGCGGTCGCCCATCGGCGTGACGGGAATGACGGTTCCCGGCGCCCGGGTCGTGAAAATCAGGTCCCGGCTGCCCGCCTCGGTGAATCCCACACGCAGGCGAACCTGGTCGCTGCGGTCCGGTTCTCCGTAAACGACATCGTTGTCGACGACCTCCAGGTACAGATACACCGAACCTTTATCGCGAGCCGCCGCATAGTTGACCCTGAAGTCTCCCTGCCCGAGTGGGCGCAGGAACCCCGGTTCCAGCCCCCAATCATCTACGAACCCGTCGATCACCGGGCGCCGTTTCACGGAATGAGCGTAAACATCCGGGGCCTCAGTCCGCTGAGGGTCAAATCGTTCAGGAGAGAGCAACGGGCCGAGATCCGCGGTGACCAGCCCCGCGGCAATAGCGCTTGCTGACGCCGCGAGCGCGTCGGCCTGTCCTTGCCGGAGGGCCGTCTCCACATCGCGCAAGTACTGGCAGCCGGCCCAGGGAAGGAGCAGGGTGACCAGGCTGACGAGAAGGAATCTTGACGACAGCCGCATGAGGGGCCTTTGACCTCAGCGGGTGCCGTGGGAAAGGCCGCCCACCGACCAAATCCGGTAGCGACGTGCCGGATCGGACCCTTCCACGCCCCCGTGGCCCCGGGCGAGACCCGCGATTCGGGGAGCGCGCGGCGCTGTGGTGCGGTTCATGTCTGCCCTCCCGGGGATGGCTCGCCGGGCGACGGGTCCTCAGGATCTTCATGCCAGCGATAGCCGACGCCGTAAACGGTCTTAATTGCGTCGAAATTGCCGTCTTCTGCGTCGAACTTGCGTCGAATTCTCTTGATATGCGAGGTAATGGTCGCGTCATCCAGAACCACATTGGCCGCATCCATGAGCTGCTGTCGGGTCTTCACGTGCCCGGCGTAGCGCGCCAGCGCATGCACCATCCAGAACTCCGTGAGGGTCAGATCGACCCTGTGTCCTCGCCAGGCAGCGGATAATCGATCCAGGTCCAGCCGCAGGGGGCCACGTTCAAGTACTGACGCTTCGGCAGCCGGGCGGCTGAGGGCTTCCAGTCTGCGGAAGAGCGCGGCAACGCGTGCGGTCAGGTGGGCGAGACTGATGTCCTTTGTCAGGTAATCATCCGCGCCGAGCCGAAGACCCGAAACGGCGTCCAGATCGTTATCCCGGGCCGTGAGAAATATGATCGGCAGGGTTTCCGACCGCGCGCGCAGCTGTCGGCACAGCTCGAACCCGCCTTCCGGCTCCGTCCCCAGCGTGATATCGATAATCACGAGGTCGGGCAGACGGGTGTCAAAAGCTTCGAGGGCCGTGCTGCGATCGCCGAATCCACTGACCCGGTAGCCCTGCCGCCGCAACGCGTCGGCATAGTTGTCCCGTATGGCGGGTTCGTCCTCGACAATGGCGATTCGATAGCCCATCACCTGATCCACAACGGGAGGCCATTTTCCGCGACATACATCATCCGACTGTCCGCCACGGCGTCAAGAAAGCCAGTGTTCGCCCTATGGCCGTTGGCATCCATGTCGTCCGAGCCGGCGTGAATTTGCTTGCCGAAAATTCTGCTCATCGATATCACCCGTCGTCCTTCGGCCCTCTGATCGCCCGTTCAGCCATTGAGTCGCCAGATGGCGTAGTTCAGCCAAGCGGCAAAGCCTGCCCACGCCAGGTAGGGAACCAGCAGCCACCCGGCCGTCGGGCTGGTCCTCCGGGCCAGGACAATGGTCGCCAGGACGGCGGCTAACAGCAGGAATATCTCGGTCAACGCGATCCCGATCAGGTGCAAACCAAAGAACAGCCAGCTCCAGGCCGCGTTGAGTCCCAGCTGCAGTCCCCAGATCGTCACCGCGACATGGCCCAGCCGGTCCCGTTCCCGGCCGCGCCACAGCAGCCAACCGGCCAGGGCAATCATCACGTACAGTATTGTCCAGACCAACGGGAACACCCAGTTGGGTGGCGTCAGCGCCGGCTTCGCGAGGGCGGCGTACCAGGGCCCCGGTGTGAATATGGCCCCCAGGGAGGCTGCGGTGGCGGTCAGAACGAAGAAAACGATGAAGGATGTCATTGGCGTCGGATCCGGCCGGGGAGAAGCGGGCGATGCTACGATCGACGGGCGCCGCGAGGCAAACGTAAAACCGGGGGGGGACGCCCGCGGGCGCCCCCGCGTCCCGGTCATTCGGAGACTTGCGGAGACAATTCGCTGGAGTGCCACCATTCTCTGAATTCCCGGCAGAGCCCGTCTTCTCCCATTCTGACGGTAAGGACGCCGTCGAGTCTCACGTCTGCGTCCGTTGATCGGCGCTGGAATCGACATTTCCACCGGGCGATGCCCTGTGCATCGGTAACGGACAGCACTTCGTGAAAAAAATGAATGTCCTGCTGGGTGGCGACCGCATCATCGAAGGCGCGGCATATTTCCCCGCGGCCCCGCTTCGGCGGATCCAGGGGCGTCCAGTAATAGCGGGCGTCTTCCGAGAAGAGTCGGCCGAAGGCTTTAGCATCCTTTTCCTCCCAGGCGCTGCCGTAACGACGCAACCAGCTATCGAATTGGGTCAGATTCATACCCGGGACTCCTGGAGGACGGATCCGCCGTCGGGGATAACCGCTGTCCGGGACTAGGAACGGCGCCGCCCGCGGCTGAGATAATCCTGCCACAACAACCTTGCCGCTACGGCTCGATACGGTTGCCAGGGCGCCGCGATGGTCCGCATCGCATCTTCCCCCGGCCTGTCCGGTAGCTTCTTGACCGCCTGGACAGCCTTGGCCAGGGCCAGATCACCGGCGGGCCAGACGTCCGGTCGGCGCAAAGCCATCAGCAGATAAACCTCCGCGGTCCAACGGCCGATACCCTTGAACAGGGTGAGGCTGGCCATGGCGTCGTGATCGGTTGCTCGGGCCACGCTGCGAAGATTCAGTTCGCCAGCCAGGCTGGCCTCGGCCAGCAGACGGCAGTAACGGGATTTCTGCCGGGTCACGCCGACGCCTCGTAGCCCTGCCTCGCCCGCCTCCGCCAGCCGCCGGGCGCTCACCCGGCCGAAAGAGGTTTCAATTCGACGGAGCGTGGCTCGACCGGATGCCAGGGAGACCTGCTGCTCCAGGACGATCTGAATCAGGGTGCGAAAACCGGGAGGCCTTCCCCACAGGGGTGGGGCGCCCTGAGCGCGGTAAACGCCGGCCAGCGCCCGGTCCTTGCGGGCGAGCGCCCGACAGGCCAAGTCCATCGTCTCTTTTGTCAACGACGGGCTCAGTGCAACCATGGCGAGATTCCTACTCTCGCGACCGGTGCGCGGAAACCGGCAGGCAGACCGCCGAGGGAGCTCAAGATCAAACCGCCAGCCGGTCGGCAACGAGCGCGAAAACATTGGGGCTGAAACCGAGACCCAGATGGGTGACGGCCACTTCGACATGCTCCGAGGTGGGGTTCACCCTGTCGATACAGGCCTGCCAGGCAACCACGCCATCCCCGGTCCAGTGCACGAAAGAATGCCGGACACCCCGACAGATGTACGAACCTGATCGGTGTCGGGGGTCGCGCATCAGACCGTTAGGCGGTCGCCGACCCGAACCGAACCGTCGTTCAGAATTCGCGCCCGGATACCCGCACGATGGGCCAGCCCCCGGACGATCTCGGACGGGCTCACGTCCGTGATAGAAAATTCACGGGTCAGGTGATTCGCCAGATAGCTGCAGGGCTCGCAGAGCTCTACGCCCTCCAGTTCCACGTCGCCAATCCTGAATCTGGCGCCGACAAGATCGTTCAGCGCCACCCCGCGGGTGACGATCTGGCGACGGGCATCATGGGGCGCGAGCGACAGCCCGGTCAGTTCATTGAACAACTCGACCTGTTCCTCTTCGATGAGCGTGACGGCGGAGTCCGAATGGCTGCCGTCAGCAGCAAAATGCCGATCCCCGCGAATCCCGCAGCCGGCAACCAGGTCCGCGGAGTCCAGGGGCTGAAGTTCGCCGCCTTCGGTCGCCGCGATATGTATGGAAACAATCGATCCCCGCATACGGTGTGCTCCGCTAGCTCCGGTTGATGACGTCTCCGGCGACCATGCCGGAAGCCCTGATCCAGTCCAGTTCCAGTCTAAACGCTCCCGCCTGCTTGTCCGCGATCATCAGGCCGATCTGCTGGACGTTCCCTGTATCCAGAGGCTCGACATCTGTCAGACGTCTGCCGCGGAACGTGGGCTCGAAGCTCGAGAACGGCAACACGATCTCCTGCCATTCGCCCGCCTCTGTATCGAAATCTGCCTGGTAGGCGATGCCGTCGACACCGGCGCCGGTGTGAAGGCGCAGCCGGTACCGCTTGCCGTCACCACGAATACGGGCGGCGAGGCTTTGATACCCCGACAGGTCGACCGGCCCCAGGCGCGCCCGCACCGAGGCGAAGCCACCGTTGTTTGCCAGCGAGACCTCGCCCTCGAACAAGCCGGTACCCGCCGGCGTGATCTTGAGGAGACTGCGCGACAGTCCGCCCATGACGCCATCGTCTATCGGGCGCCATTCGATGGGCTCTCCCGGCTCAAACCCCGTCAGTTCCTTATCGTTGTTCGCGACAACCATCTCCGTCGAAATCAAAAAAACCACGAGTGCTGCCAGGTGCCAAGCATAGCCTGCGCGGGTTTGCCGGGCGCCGGCCAGCGGCGGGCGCCCGGTAGCGGGCCACCTACTGCGTGTCACCGGGGGCCTGCCCGATCGAGGTCTCGTCCACGGGGATCATCACCTCGTTCCGCCGCAGGAACCAGAGGGAAAAGGGCGAGTTGTAACGTGCGAAGACAGGTTCGCCGACGATACGCAGCCCTTGCCGGCGAAGCGCTTCCTTCAGCTTGGTTTCCTGTGCCCGATACCGGTCCTCACGCCAGCTCCCGGAGTATTGCAGGACTGCCATCGTGCGTTCCTCCAGCTCGCGGATGCGCACTCTGGGGTCGTTTGGAATAGGGAGCGTCTCTCTGGTGTATTGGGACGGCATGAAAAAGAAGAATGAGAAGCGTCCGTCCCCGGTTGTGGACTGGCCCACCGGGGCCGTCATGGCGATCCTGCTGTCTCCCGGCTGCTGGGCGACTGGCGCGGTCATAGAGATTTTCTCACCGGGCCGATTGTTCCCGGAAATGTAATCCGCCAGGATCCGAAATGCTCCGCCCCCCACCTCGGAAAATGCCCCGTCGACCACGGTCTCGGCGATCATCTGGGGCGGATAACGGCGGACTTCAAAATCCGGGTATGTGCGAACGAGCTGGTACTCGGGTTCCTCATAGGCCATGGCATCAGTCCAGGCGTTGATCAGGGCGAGTGAAGCCATTCCGAAGACAAGGACCCAGCGAACGGTGTGACGTATCGGGGCCCGCCTGAAGTCTTCGTGGAATGCAGCCCGGCCTTTGTATCGATCATTCGTCACGTGCAGGCCCGTCCTTCCAGCGCCACCATTTCAACCGCTCCGGATCATGCACTTCGTTATCGGCGAAGTGAACGGCGCAGCGAAAGACGTAGAGGACGCACCGGTCGACGTGAACCCCTCGAAGTCGACACAGGTCCGCGTACATGGTCTCGGCATCGGCGCCGCGGAGTTCCTCCACCGAGGAATAACCGAGATCCCGGAGGTCCCGTTCCATAGCAGGGCCGATCCCGGGGATGACCCTCAGCGACCGCTGCCGGGATTGCGTTTCCGTCTTCACTCTTCGTCTCTCCCTTCGACGTTCGACCCGCCCGGCAACGGGGTGAGGTCCGGCGGCAGGAATGCGTTGCGCGCCGTGTCCGAGAACAGACGCGCCCCGGAGTAGTGGCGCAACAGTTGATTCAGTCCGTCATCGATCAGATGGCCATGTCTCTCACGAAACATCGGCCATCCTGTCCCCAACTCCACGAGGCTGGCGATCAGATCGAGGAAGGCCCTGGTCATGGTTTCGTGGTACTTGTCGTCGGCTCCGTGGAGCCGCACGAAGCGCTTCAGGGCGGACACGAATCGCTCGCGGCCCTCCGGGTCGCCGTACCTCATGAGGCAGCACCACGCCGCATACACGTGTGCTTCGTGGTCAAAGTCATCCGGCGAAAGGCTACCCTCTTCGAAAGCATCGAGGAAAGCCAGCTCCCTGTCTTCCAGTAACGGCATCTCTGTCATGCGTCCGGGCCGGGTCAGCTCGATACGGATTCTGTCGCCGCTGCCGGCACCCAGCCGAGCTCCCCCTTGTCGTTGCAGACCCATAACCAGCCGGCCAGTTCCCTGCGGACGGTCAGCTGGTCTCCTGGAAAAACATCCAGCTCCGTCGCGTCGTAATCTTCCAGGACCCGCGCCTGATTGGCCCCGATCCGTTCGAGGATCTCTTCCGGCGCCCATCCGGATCGGCCCTCCGTGTCCATCACGCGAATCCATCCTGGGAAATCAGGGTCGCTCTCGCCAAGAGAAAGACGCTCTCCTTTTCCCAGGCCAACCGGATCCGGGTAATTCGAAACATGTGGACGGACAACCACAACCCGCTTATTCACCGTTTTCCTCCGTATGCGGCGGAGATCTGTCCAAGCATTGCACCGCCGGCGTGTCAGCACGGGATAACCGCATTCAATGCTTTCCCGAGGCCTTCCTTAATGCGTCCTTACTCGTCGTCCAGGGCCAAATGGAACAACGGGATCATCCTCCCCGCGATGCTGCCGGAGGGTGATTCGCCGGCCAGGGTGGCGCCCATGGCGAGATAAAATCCTCGCGCGTTCGGATCTCCCTGGATCACCAGTCGGGATGCCCCCAAAGCACGGGCTTCCTCGATGGCATGGGTCACCAGAATGCGGCCGTATCCCTTGCCTGTCTCCCCGGGCTCGACAAAGAGCGCGCCGAGTTCCAGTTCCGAATCCGATAATCGCTCCAGCGAGCAGAATCCCACGACCCGCCCTTCCGACTCGACCACGTAGACCCGATGGGCAACCACGTAGGCTGCATCATAGGTGAGCTCCTGCCTGCAGGCATCGAGGAACTCCCTGGAATATCCCCACAGGGCCTTTGAGCGCAGCGCCAGCGCGGTCAGGGCGGGTCCTTCCTCGGGTCGGCCGAGACGAATGAACATGTTCGCCGAGGTCACGTTCCCGTCCTGCTGCCGGCTGCCCCCCGATCAGGCCCGGGGCGCATTTCCAGGTCTATGGCGAGAATGACCTCCCCGTCCTCGATCTCCCCCGTGGGCACGAATCCCAGCCGCTGGTAGAGCCGCGAGGCGACCTCGTTTTCCGGCACGTGAGAAATCTTGACCCGGCGCCCGCCGGCGACGGCGATTTCCTCGAGCGCCAGATCGATGGCTTGCCGGCCGATGCCCTGGCTCTGGCGACGTCTGTCCGTCATCAAGCGGAACAGCCAGAACAGTCCCTGCTCCTCTGCCTCCAGGTCAGGGCAGTACATCAGGAATCCGACCATTTCTCCGTCCGCGTAGATCGCCCGCGGCTCGTAGTGAGGCTCGAACCGGGACTCGGCGATGGAGGCGACGTTGGAGGCGACGAGGCGCTCCTGTCCTGGCGCCAGTTCCAGGCGGATACACTCGCGCCAGTTGTCCCGCGTCAGTGGTGAAAGCTCGATCTTCATCCTTTTCTTCTCCACCCCGATCGTCCGGTCCGAGCTCACTGATTGTCCAGGTCCTCGGCAAGGATCGCCCAGCGCTCGTGATCCCGCCAGCGCCCGCCGATCTTGAGATACCTGCGGCTCAGGCCCTCCCGCTGGAACCCGAGACGCTGCACAATCTGGATCGACATCCGGTTTTCGGGCTGGATGTTCGCTTCAAGACGGTGCAGGCCATGATGTGTGAAAGCCTTGTGAATCACCGCCTTTATTCCGGCGGTCATGTATCCGCGCCTGGCATAGGGGTAGAACGCGTAGTAACCCAGGTAGGCACTCTTGAAGTCGCCCATCACGATCTCGTTGAGATTCACAGCACCGGCCAGGTTTCCCGCCTCCGTAACAACGAAATAGCCGGCTTCCCGGTCGCTGCGAAGCTTCAGCAGGTAGGTCCGGTATTTCTCCAGGGTGTCCGGAGGATTCGCCCAGCGCGCGTGTAGCTTGCGGCTTCTCTCCACGGCCTCAAGGAAAGCTTCGGCATGGCGAAGATCCGGTTCCTCCAAGGCAATCTCGACGGGTCTTTGTCGGCTCATTTCGATTTGCTGCAGACAATGGCGACAGGCTGCGTGACATGGGTGTCCTGCCGGCCATCCTTGGGCCAGATCATATCCCTGTCGGACAACGATGCGGACCACGGAATCGCGGTCGGCCGCCGTGCCGCGCGTTGATTCAGACCGCCTCATCCAGTATGCGAGCCTGCTGCAGGTATTGCGAGTGTCGGTTCCGGCGACACGGGTTACGCCGCCAGCGCCACTTTACCTGGACTGACTTTCCTTGCCGCCATCGGGATCCCGACGGAACAGATACAGAGCAAAGCCCATCGTGTTCCTGCCCCACCGCCGGTAGCCGTCATACCAGTGGTCGCTGCGCTGGCGAAAGGCATCCCGGTCGGGATCCTCGGGGTGCCGGTCCAGGTGTTGCAGCATCGAAAGCCGGTAAAGTTCCTCGTAGTTGTCCCAGGTCGCATCGCTGGTGATGGCGCACCACGCCAGGCCCAGGCCCATCGACGCGGCGACCTCGATATTGTCCCGATGACTCACCAGTTCATTCGCAGCTGCGCCAATGTGGTCCAGGTAAGCGGGATCCGGCGGGCGCCGCCAGAAGCCCTCGCCGACGAGGAACAGGGCTGAGGGGGTGGCCATCGAGCGCATGGACTCCAGAGTTTCCCGATAGCCTCCGAGGGCATGGGAGGCACCGACGCAGACACAGAGATCGAAGGCCGAATCGCAGCGGTAATCGGCCGCCGGCGACGTGATGAATGTGGTCACCGGCGACAATCCCCGTGCGTCCGCCTCCTGTCGGGCCGACTGTATGGCGACGGCGTCGATGTCCACGCCGACGCCCTGGCACCCATGCCTTGAAACGATCTCCATCAACAACGTGCCCTGGCCGCACCCCACGTCCAGGACCGATGCATCCTCGCCGAGCACCAGTTCCTCATTCAGATGTGCCACGTCACGCCTGGAAATCGGCGCCGCCCACGGCAGAAGCCCATGGGCGATTCTCGAAAACCGCGCCCTGTCCGTCAGGGCTTCACACGACCCGGTTGGGGTCCGGTGTCACCGGTCCGCCTCCCGGGGCTCCCACAGCTCGACCTTGTTTCCGTCCGGATCCATGAACCAGCCGAAACGACCGTAGTCGTAGTCCTCGATCTCACCGATCACTTCTGCGCCACCCTCGCGGACCTGGGCCAGAGCGCCGTTCAGGTCGTCCACCACCAGGTTCAGCATGTAAGGCCGGGTGGACGGTTCGAAGTAATCTGTGGACGCCTGGAACGGCGCCCAGACCGTGTAGCCGCCGGCGGGCATGGTTTCCGGTTTGAAACTTGCGCCTCCGTAGGTCTCGTCTATCGGCAGGCCGAGCCAGTCGCGATACCAGGCAGCGAGCCCCTGGGGATCCTCGGTCTTGAAAAAAACGCCTCCGACCCCGATTGCTTTGGCCATCACGTTCTTCCTTGTTTCCATTCCGTTAATTCATCATGCATGGTCCGACCAGCATAGTATGTCGAGCCTCTCGTCGCCGCAGCGCAAAGCCCTGTTTCCTGGCTTCGGATTCATTGCTCAGCGGTGCCGGCCGGGACAATCGTAGTCTACGAAGCAGGTAGATCGAGAATCCGAGGGATCCAACTGTCCTGTATCTGTGCACCCTCCAGCCAGGCGAGCAGGCCGTGGCTGGCTTCGTGACGCGCCGTCGTCCAGAGCACCAGGTCGATGACGATCAGGAACATGAAGAGGCTGCGGGCCCTTCTGGAATCAACGGCTGATGACCGGCTTCGATGGTCAGCCGTCACCCGTGTATTCCGGCAGCGTCCTGCCGGCCTTGACATGATGAGCACCGGGCGTTTCACGAATCAGCACGTAGATGTATTCCACAGGCGCGCCGATGGTCTCGTGAACTGCCCGGGTAATGGCCTCGGCCATGGCCTGTTTCTGCTCGGCGGTCCGCCCCTGGCGAATATCACACTGGATCACGGGCATCTTTGCCTCCTCCTTTCGCTTGCCTTCAGCCTTGGACGCGGGATCGAAATCAAAACTCGATTCGGCGCCGGTCGGATTCGGGGTAAGGGTATTCCATCTGCCTGGCCGTCTCCCGCGCCACCGATTCGCCAAGCTGCCTGGCGACGACCCGGAGCGCCATATCGATGCCGGCAGAAATGCCGGCCGATGTAAAGATGTCACCGTCCTCTACGACGTGATGGTCTCGGTCTACGCGCACCGCCGGGAACATCTCCGTCATCAGATCGAGAGCCTGCCAGTGGGTGGTCGCGCGTCGCCCCTCGAGTAATCCGGCCTGACCGAGGAGCAATGATCCGGTGCATACGGAGGTCAGCAGGCTGACGTTCGCCGACCGATCCCTGAGAAACTCCCGCATCACTGGGTTGTCCAGCTGGGCCCGGGTGCCCCAGCCGCCGGGAATCACGAGGACATCGATGGGCGGACAGGTATCGAAACTGGCGTGGGGCAGCACCTGCATTCCTCCGGCGGCCGTGATCATGTCCCCGGATTCCCCGATCAGGTGGACAGCGTAGGGCGAGATCGCATCGGGCTCCGACCCGACGCCGGTGCGGGTGACGGAGAAGACCTCGAAGGGGCCGCTGAAATCCAGCACTTCGACGTCGTCGAAAATCACGATTCCAACCGTGCGGCGGATGCCCTCACTCATGCTCTTTCTCCCTTCCGTATCCCCGCGCGGGGTCGACAGGTGCTCTGAGAGACAGGATCTCTTCAATGGCGCCGAGGGCCGCTGCCCAGGATGCCGACGTTGGATCCGCCACATCGAAATGACCCTCGCCATCGACGATCTGTGTGCCGGCGTCGTCGCCGCGAGCCTTTGCTCGTTCCGTGTAACGGAGAGGTTGTTCCGGGGGCACGATCGGATCCAGCGCGCCCTGTATGAAACGAGTTGGTATCCCGGTCGGCAGGCGCCGCAACGGGTCCGCCTCGTCATAACGACGTGGCACCTCGTCAGGCGCGCCGCCCATCAGCGGAATGACGGCCTGGTTACAGCCGCCACCGCCGCCGCTGTAGGCAGACAGATCCGCAATACCCGCAAGGGCGACAACGCCGTGGACAGGCAGGGGGTTGTCGATAGACACGCGGGTTTCCAGGGGAAGATTTTGTCTGCTTGCCAGCCAGAGGGCCAGATGCCCGCCTGCGGAGTGACCGGCAAGAACGACCCGCTCGAGGTCGACGGGATGATGATCCGCCAGCGCTCGAAGATGATCGGCCCCGCGGGCCACGTCCTGGAAGGTGCCGGGCCAGCCGCCACCGATATCGCCAACTCGACGGTATTCAAGTGACCAGACGGCCAGCCCCCGATCGGCAAGATCGGCAGCCGCCCGGGCCATATAGCCGATGTCGTAGTCGGACAACCAGCAACCGCCGTGCAGAAGGATGACCACAGGGAACGGTCCGTCGCCCGCCGGCAGCCAGAGTTCTCCGAACTGCTGCGGGGCATCGCCATAAAAGAGGACATGGTCCGGCGCTGGCCGTGGCGCCTCAGCGATGGCCGACCAGGAAACGGGTCGTTCTACCCGCGCCGGGGCGCAGGCAGTCACGAGCCCCAGCAGCACCAGCGACCCCAGGCGCCTTACGGGTCCGGACTGCCGGGATTGCGTTGTTTTGGGATCCTCGGTGCCCACCCGATAGCGAGACCGTTACGGCATGCTGGCCGGGTGGGTGAACACGTAGTCGTTGTCCTTGACCGGGGTGTGACACCCGTGGCATTCCTGGACGAACGCGGCGTTCTCGCCGTAAGGCTTCTGATCCAGTCCCTTCCAGCGCGCATAGCCCCATCCTCCCGTATCCGGATAGGCAGCCGAATCCTTGATCATGAATTCGGCGTGGACGAACTCGCCGGGCACCGTGGCCTTGGGCCAGGCCTCGTGGGCGGCGTCTTTCCAGACCAGCTTGCCGAGAATGGCACCGTCCGGCCACGGGTTCGTCTCTCCGACCCGCGCGGCCTCGATGGCCGCATCGTTTCCAAGGATGACCCTCAGCGTGTTGTTGTCTTCCCGATGTGAGGAGGCGATGACTCGCCAGTCCTGATAGCCCGCCGGCAGCTCGATACCGTTTGGCGCGGGCGCCACCGGTTCCTCGGCCTGGACCGTGATCGCGAGCAGGCCGGTCAGGGCCACAGCCCCGAATAAAGTTGTTCCCTTCATGATGAGTGCTCCCTCTTCCCTTTGTTGATTCGTCCACCCATGGATCGGTGCAGCGACCCACGCCGGACCGTAGAGTGTAGCGTGGCGATCCGGTGATCTCAGAGAAAGCCCGGCTGCCCTGAACTCAGGGGGCGCCGGTCAGCGGAATAAACCCCACTTCCATGGAGGAGACCCGCGCCGGGTCGGGGTCACGAAGGTCCGCGCCGCCGCCGAGGACCGATTTCAGATTCGTCAGGAAGAATACCCAGCAGCTTCGACAATTCAGATGCCCGAATACCCGGCCGTCCGGGGAATCCGGGATCCCGGTCTGGATCAGGCGCAGCTCGGTGCCGCGGTCCACGCTGGCCAGTCTGACGGAGACCAGCATCGATCCGAACGTGAACGCGATCTCCCGACTGCTGCTCAGCCCGGTGACCTCACCCTCCAGCCAGTAAGGGTGGCGCCAGTCCCACCGATAGCGATCGCCGACCGTGACAATCTCCCCGGACGCGCGCTCGATGCCGTCGTTAGAGGCGAAGCAGGCCGTTTCGACGAAAAAGGAGGTCAGGCCTGCCGCCGTGGCCCAGGCTCTGAATACCTCGGCCGGCGGCTGGTCGTAATAGAAAACGATATCGAAGCGCGACCAGTCGTAGGATTCGGGATCCATCATGACGATTTACCTTACGATTCCTTCGTGGTTGCGGTCGCGGAGCCGGCCGTGTCCCGGATCCTGGCCATGCAGAAGGCATCCACGAAGCGCCCGTCGCGGAATGCATATTTCTCCAGCGTGCCCTCGATATTGAAATTCCATTTTCTGTAGAGGCGGACCGCCCGATCGTTGTCGGTGTAGACCGTCAGTTCCAGGCGAACCAGATTCAGCCAGTTGTCGGCCAGGTCGACAGCCGCAGCCATCAGCTCTCCGCCCACGCCCTTGCCCTGCCAGCGGTCGTGGACGGCCATGCCCAGCTCACCGGCGTGCAGGCGTCGGGGCGAGCGTGACTCGTGAAACAGGGTCAGGCTGCCAACGATATCGTGGTCTACGCAGGCCACCAGGGAATAGAGACCCTTCGGCCGATCGGAAAGTCGTTTCTTCCACATATCCGCCGACGGATACGGCATCTGTAGGGTGCCTGCCGTCGCGCCCGGTTGTGCGAAAATCTCCCGCAGGGACTGGAAGTCTTCGGGCTCGCTGTGTCTGATAGTCACTTTCATCCAGGGCAGCCCTGGCACGTGGAATTGGGCAGAGCTTAGCACTTCTCCCTGCGCTCGCGGCATCAGCGCCGCGAACGCCGTCTGAACAGCAGTCTTTCGAACAGAAACGACAGCGGTGACAGCAGCAAGCACGCTGCCAGTGCCATCGGCGGCAGGGCCAGGAGGATCCAGATCGCGTCGGAACGCTCGAACTCAACATCAAACTGGATCTCCATGCCCGAAGCTGCTACCACGATCACTGCGACGAGACCGGCCAGCGCCAGCGAGAGGGTCGCGGTGGCCCTCAGGGTCTGTTTCACGTGTTCTGCGAACTTCATATGGCTCCGACCTCCGTGGCGGTGGATGTCCTGGATTAACAGATGAGTTCTGCTCGCGCGTCATCCCTGTCCTGACCGCGAATTCTCACGAAATCGCCGCCGGCCGCATTTTGATCCCATAGACCCGCCCCATGGTGACCGCCCGGGCACTCATGAAGACGACAAAGGCGAGCCACAGTCCATGGTTGCCCAGCCCCAGGGCTTGGGTCAGATAGAAGACGGGAACGAAGATGCCGAACGAGCACAGCAGCATCGTGTTGCGCATGTCCCGCGCCCAGGTCGCGCCGACGAACACGCCGTCCAAAAGGAAGCTCCAGAAGGACACGAGCGCCGACAGGATCATCCACGGCAGGAAGCTGGCGCTCAGTTCCCGCAACTCGGCCTGCCCTGTGAGCAAAGCAATCAGGGACCTTCCGGCAATCGCATAGGCGAGGGCGAACAGTATGGCGACGGCGGCAGACCAGATCAGCGACAGTCTGACCGCCTCCCTGAACCCCTGGTGGTTGTTTTCACCGAGCGCGCGACCCGCCAGCGCCTCGGCCGCGTGGGCGAAGCCGTCGAGGGCGTAGGCCATGAGATACTGGAACTGAATCAAGATGGCGTTGGCCGCAAGGATGGCCGTGCCCATCCGGGCACCCTGAGCGGTAATGAATCCGAAGACGAACATCAGCGACATGGTCCGGACCAGCAGGTTGCCGTTGACCGACAATATCCGTCGCAGTTTGACCGGATCGATGATGTTACTGCGGCGCAGGCGCCCGTCGAAGCCGGCCAGTTGATGTCGCGCCAGCCAGACACCCAGCGCCAGCCCCGTGAATTCGGCGACCACGCTGGCGGCTGCAACACCGCCGGCCCGATAGCCGAGCCCGACGACGAGTAGCACCGACAGCGCGATATTGGTTACGTTCGTGGCCAGCATCAGGTAGAGGGGTGCCCGGGTGTTCTGCATGCCGATGAACCAGCCCACCAGGGCGAGATTTGTCAGGGCTGCCGGCGCTGCCCAGATGCGCACGTTGAAGTAGGTCCAGGCCGGGCTGATGACCTCGGGTGCAGGCGCGATCAGCCACATCGCCAGATGGCCCACCGGTCGCTGCATCAACAGAACAAGCGCCGCCATCCCGAGGGCAATCAAAACCGCCTGGGCCAGCACCGTCCGCATTTCGTCCGGGTCGTTGGCGCCCCTGGACTGGGCGGCGAGTCCGGTGGTGCCCATTCTCAGGAAGTTCAGGCCCATGAAAATGAAGCTGAATATGGTGGCGCCCACCGCCACTGCACCCAGGTAACGGGGCGACTCGAGATGGCCCATGACGGCGGTGTCCACCAGGCCGAGCAGGGGTACGGTGATGTTGGACAGGATCATCGGTGCAGACAGCGACCACACGTTTCGGTGGGTATAGGGACTGACCGAATGCTTCATCGTCAGGTCGGCGCGGCGGGTTGCGGATGATGGGACGGCCGGAAGCCTCCTGGACCGTCGTTGTACCGTACCGAGTTTCGGCCGGTCACCCCAGGGGCGACCGCGGCCGAACCGGACATCCCGGTACCGTCGGCGTCCGACAGCTCAGGTCCGGTTGACGGGCTCGGGTCGTGGCGGGTGGGCGCGACGGACTGCCGTCCCATCGGAGGTGCGCTGCCAACCCGTCTCAGAAGGCGCTGACACCGGTGAGCTCTTTGCCGACAACCAGCTCGTGGATGGTCTCGGTGCCCTCGTAGGTGACCACGCTCTCCAGGTTCAGCATGTGCCGGATGGGGCAGTATTCGGCACTGATGCCGGCGCCGCCGAGTATGTCCCGAGCCTCCCTGGCCGCGTCGAGGGCCATCCGCACGTTGTTCCACTTGGCCATGGATACCTGGCTGGGGTGCAGGTAGCCGCTGTCCTTGAGACGCCCGAGTCGCAGCGAGAGCAGCTGGGCCGTCGTGATGCGACGGCTCATTTCGGCGAGCTTGCGCTGGATGGTCTGGGTGTGACTCGTCGGCCTGCCGAACAGCTGCCGATCGGCGGCATAGTCCAGGGCTTCCCGGAGGCAGGCTTGGGCGGCTCCGATAACGCCCCAGGTGATCCCGAAGCGCGCCTGGGTCAGGCAGGACAGCGGTCCCTTCAATCCGGTGACCCCCGGCAACAGGTTGTCTTCCGGGACCCGCACGTTATCGAAGAACAGTGACGAGGTCACCGACGCGCGCAGGGAGAACTTGCGTTTGATCTCGGGTGCCTCGAATCCGTCCATGTCCTTTTCGACTATGAATCCGCGTATTCCCTCGTCTGTTCGCGCCCAGACGATTGCCAGGTCGGCGATCGAGCCGTTGGTGATCCACATCTTCGATCCGTTCAGCACCCAGTCCCCGCCGTCCCTCTTGGCGTAGGTTTTCATGTTGCCCGGATCGGAGCCGCCATGAGCCTCGGTCAAACCGAAACAGCCGATGGCCTCGCCGCGGGCCATGGCGGGAAGCCAGCGTTCCCGCTGTTCATCCGTGCCGTACTCGAAGATCGGGTACATGCAGAGACTGGACTGGACGGACACGAAGCTACGGATGCCCGAATCACCCCGCTCCAGTTCCTGGCAGATCAATCCGTAGCAGACCGCGTTGAGCCCCGCGCAGTCATAGCCCTCGATCGACGAACCGAGGAGGCCCAGGGCAGCCAGCTCAGGCACCAGTTCCGCTGGAAAGCGGTGTTCCTCGAAAGCCTCCCGGATAACAGGGAGTACTTTTTCGTCGGTGAACCGCGCCACGGTGTCCTGCACCATCTGCTCCTCTTCCGAGAGCTCACTGCGAATGTCGAAGAAATCCAGCGGGTCGATGGCAGACACGGTCGGCTCCAGTATGCGTGGCGGTGGGCGGCATGCCCGGTCAGGGAGTGTAATTCTACCGGCAATCCCGCATGGGAGACAGGTTGAACGCCGGGCTGTGATAACTTTGCTTCGCATACCGCCCTGGTCTGCGGAGGCGTCCTAACCATGCAGGTTTCCTATTATCCGGACTGCTTCGTCGATTTCCCCGAGGGCCGCTCTTTCCCCATGGCAAATTTCCCGGTCTGCGGGACTTCCTCGCTGCCGAGGGCGGCGTGAGCCGATGCGGTCTGCGTCGGCCCCGGGGCGCGTCGATCGCCGGATCCCGGCCGGACTGCGCCTTCTCTCCTGCCGGTGTGAAAGGTGATCGCTACGGATGCATGTGCGTGAGTCGGGAAGGGCTGGAGCATCGGGACCGGTGCGTGCCAGAAGTGGTTTTGGGGTCTGACGTGCCGATCGTGCTGTCGCTGTCAGGCAGGTATGCGGCCACTGCCTGGCGTGCGGCCGAGCTACACTCTATGGTTTTCCGCGAAGCGGTCAACGTGTTCTCTACCCGCCGGGAGCGGGTGGTCTGCGGGCGAGGATAAAAAGATGAAGATTCCCGAGATTGTCCTGATCGAGTCCGAGCACAAGCCCGGGAGCCTGGCCCGGATTCTCGGTGTCCTCGGCGACGCCGGCCTGGTGGTCGAGCATCTGGCGACCGTGCGGCGCGACCAGGGCCGCACGGTCTGGGAGGTCACCATCGACATGGACGAGGCGGCCGACCGGGGCGTCTTCGACCGCATCGACGAGCTGCCGAATGCGCGCGTGCTGGGCAAGTCCGACCGGGTCTTCAACCGACACAAGGGGGGCAAGATTCGCACCGTCTCGAGCCAGGAGATCGCGAGCCATCAGATTCTCCGCGACCTGTACACCCCGGGCGTGGCACGGGTGTGCCTGGCTATCAGGGACAACCCCGAGTGCGCCTGGGATTACACGAATATCGGCAACACGGTGGCCATCGTCACCGACGGATCCGCTGTACTCGGCCTGGGTAACATTGGTCCGCTCCCTGGCCTGCCGGTCATGGAAGGGAAGGCAGCCCTGTTCGCAAGCCTGGCCGGCATCAGCGGCGTCCCGATACTCATCGACGCGCAGGACCCGGAGACGATCATAGAGACGGTGACGGCCATCGCTCCTTCCTTCGGCGCGATCCAGCTGGAAGATATCGGTGCGCCCGCCTGCTTCCGGGTCGAGGCGGAGCTGGCGGCGCGGCTGGACAAGCCAGTGCTCCACGACGATCAGCACGGTACGGCGGTGGTGGCGCTGGCCGCGGTACGGAATGCGGGACGGATCTCGGGTCAACGCCTGTCCCAGAGCCTGGTCGGCCAGGTCGGTCTCGGGGCGGCCGGTTACGGCATCGCCCGGCTGCTGTTCTCCCGCGGCGTGGAGCGGATTATGGGTGCCGACCTGGACCCATCCGCGGTCGCCCGTTTCGAGCAACTGGGCGGCGAGGCGTCGAACCTGCAGCAGATCATGGCCGAGGCCGAGATCGTCATTGCCACGACCGGCGTTCGGGG
>Ga0209536_100000377_pt1 | contig 70942 bp, 70 predicted proteins | sample DeeMarSeWOR28_12_FD_187461 | JGI IMG/M metagenome (GOLD analysis project Ga0209536, IMG submission 187461) | Marine sediment microbial communities from White Oak River estuary, North Carolina - WOR-2-8_12 (SPAdes) (version 2) | ecosystem: Environmental > Aquatic > Marine > Intertidal zone >...
GGAAGGCTCCTGACCGACACCACCTTCGCCGTGAACGCGGAGGACGTCCTCCGCTCGCTGGACCTCCTCCTGCAGGACGTTCGAGAGAATCCGGGACGGTATGTCCGACTCTCGATCTTCTGAGTCGCGCGACGCGACGCGTCCCGTCTCCGCCCGAGCCGCCGACGTGGCCCGGCTCGGTACTCCCGTCGTCGAAACGAGCGCGGGGGGCGTCGTGGTCCGCATCATCGGCGGTGTCGAGCACGTGCTCGTCATTCGGGACCCCTACCGGAAGTGGGGGCTGCCCAAGGGGCACGCGGAAGACGGGGAGACCCCGCAGGAGACCGCCCTCCGTGAGGTGGAAGAGGAGACCGGGCTGAGCGATCTGACGCTCGGGACCGAGCTCGTCACGATCGACTGGTTCTTTCGCGCGAAGGGACGTCGAATCCACAAGTTCACGACCTTCTTCCTCATGCGCTCCGAGGAAGGCGAGCCGATTCCCGAGAAGCGGGAGGGGATCTCGGCATGCGAGTGGGTGCCGCTGCGATCGGCGCACATGCGCATCTCGTACGACAACGCGTCGGAGGTCGTCAAGATCGCTCAGCGCGTGGTGCTGGGCTCCGACGCGGCGCAGGCGGCGGACTGACCCTTTCCGGGGCGCGGATCACCCTTCCCGCGAGTACGCGAGCGACGGTCCGAACGAGTTGATCGCCCCCCGGGTCCGGTTAGACTTCAAGGCTTCGCGGCAGTCGGCGCAGTCCGGCGTCGGCGCCGCACCGAGACTCACTCACGTTCTCGCTCGCGTGCCTCCCGGCGCCGGGCGTGCCTGGTCACGAAGGTTTCGATGTCGGACGACGTTCGGGATATCACGATCATCGGCGGCGGCCCCACCGGTCTGTTCGCGGCGTTCTATGCAGGCATGCGGGGAACCTCCTGCCGCATCGTCGATTCCCTGCCCGAGCTTGGTGGGCAGCTCGCGGCCCTCTATCCCGAGAAGTACATCTTCGACGTCGGTGGCTTTCCGAAGGTTCTGGCCAAGGATCTGGTGAAGAACCTGGTGGAGCAGGCGCTGCAGTTCGACCCCGAGGTCTCGCTCGACGAGCAGGTGCGAGAGCTCGAGTGGAAAGGCGGGCATTTCGAGCTTCGGTGCAGCGGCGGGACCTTCCGTTCCCGGTCCGTGGTGATCGCGGGAGGGAAGGGCGCGTTCGAGCCCATGACGCTGAAGTGTCCCGGGTACGACGAGTTCATGCACGCGGGGATCGAGTACGCCGTCAGGGATCCGGAGGCGTTTCGGGACAAGCACGTGATCGTGGTGGGGGGCGGGGACACGGCGCTCGACTTCGTCCTCATGCTCAAGGACGTCGCGCGCTCGATGAGGCTGGTGCACCGGCGCGACGGATGGAGGGCCCACGCCGCGTCCGTTTCGCTCATGGAGGCCGCAGCGGCGGCGGGCGAGATCGATCTCCGAACCTTCCACGAGGTGCGGAAGATCCTCGGTTCGGACCACGTGGAGAAGGTGGTTCTCTTCGACAACCGGACCGACGAGGACACGGAGCTGGAGTGTGACATTCTCCTGTCCTGCCTCGGCTTCAAGCCCGACCTCGGCCCGATCAAGGCGTGGGGGCTGGAGGTCCAGAAGAACCGGATCATGGTCGATTCCCTCATGGCCACGTCGATGCCCGGTGTGTATGCCGCCGGAGACGTCGTCGACTACGAGGGTAAGCTGGACCTCATCGCGACGGGGTTCGCCGAGGCCGCGGTGGCGGTGAACAACGCCGTCCACTTCGTCGATCCCAACGCACGGGTGAACCCCGGGCATTCGACCAACATGAAGGTGTTCAAAGAGGAGTGACGATGTCCGACGCCGCACCCACCCACGAGCGGGTGGTCATCATCGGGTCCGGGCCGGCCGGCTGGACCGCAGCGATCTACGCCGCCAGGGCCGAGATGGACCCCTTCGTGATCGAAGGCGGCATCAGCCGCACGATGATCCCCGGCGGGCAGCTCATGTTCACGACCGAGGTCGAGAACTATCCGGGGTTCAAGGAGGGCGTCGACGGTCAGACGCTCATGATGGACATGAAGGCCCAGGCCGAGCGGTTCGGCACCCGTGTGCTCACGGAGGACGTGGTTTCGATCGACCCGGACCAGCACCCTTTCCGGATCGAGACGTCCGAGGGAAAGGTGGTGATGGCCGACACGATCATCGTCGCTACCGGCGCCAACGCGAAGTGGCTCGGACTCTCCAACGAGGAGCGTCTCGCCCAGTCCGGTGGCGGCGTGAGCGCGTGCGCGGTGTGCGACGGCGCGCTTCCTCACTTCCGAGATCAGGTGCTCGCCGTCGTCGGTGGGGGTGACACGGCCATGGAGGACGCCCTCTACCTGACGAAATTCGCGAAGGAGGTCGTGGTCATCCATCGGCGGGACGAGCTGCGGGCCTCCAGGATCATGGCGGACCGTGCGATGGAGAACGAGAAGATCACCTTCGCCTGGAACACCGTCGTGACCGAGGTGCTGGGGGACGACGTCATCACCGGGCTCCGTCTCCAGGACACCGTGTCCGGCGAGGAGCGGGAGATCGAGGTGGGTGGACTCTTCGTCGCGATCGGGCATTCGCCCAATACGGGTTTCCTCCAGGGCGTGGTGGAGCTCAAGGAGAACGGATACGTGAAGACTCCGGTCCCGTGGCGTACGCAGACGTCGGTGCCGGGCATCTTCGCGGCGGGTGACGTCATGGACGACTTCTACCGGCAGGCGGTCACCGCGGCGGGGACAGGCTGCATGGCCGCCCTCGAGGCCGAGCGCTGGCTGGCGCACGGAGGGGCGCACGCCGAGGCAGCGGAGGAGGCCGTCTCGGCGGGCTGACCCGGCGGCGGCTCGGAAGGCGAAGACGACGAGCGCCCCCGGGCCGCTCCGCCACGGTCAGGGCCGTGGTGCTTCCGGAAGGGGGCCGCTGGGGCCGAGCAGACGCCCGCCGTCGACGGGAAGCACGTGGCCGGTGACGAAGCCCGCGTCGGCGAGATACAGCACCGCGTCCACCACGTCGCGGGGCGATCCCGTGCTGCGTAGCATGGCCCGCCGGGCCAGGGCCTCCCATCGCTCCTCGGGCCATGTGTCGGGTGGCAGCACGGCGCCCGGCGCGATCGCGTTGACGCGGACCTCCGGCGCCAGCGCCCTCGACTGCACGCGCGTGAGATGTGCGAGCGCCGCCTTCGACACCGCGTGGTGAGGGTACTCCGTCCATGCCTGGAAAGCGGAGAGGTCCGTGATGTTGATCACGCACCCCGAGGAGGCGCGCAGCAGTCCGGAGCACGCGCGAACGACGAGATGAGGTGCCCGCAGGTTCAGCGCCATCACGCGGTCCCACTCTTCGGCATCGACATCGAGCAGCTTCGCCGAGCGGAAGGAGGCGGCCGAGTTCACGAGCACGTCGAGACGGCCGTACCGGTCTTCGACCGCGGCGGCGAGCTCGTCGGCGGCCTCGGGCCGGGACAGGTCGGCGCGAACGGGCTCGCACCGCTTTCCGAGGTCCGTGATGCGTGCGGCCGTGTCACGGGCTTCGGCCTCGGACGATCGATACCCGACGACCAGATCGTAGCCCGCCTCCGCGAGACCGATCGCAATGGCGCGACCGAGTCGGACGGCCCCGCCGGTCACGAGGGCGACGCGTTGCGTTTCCCGGTGCTCCATCGCAAGACTCCCCGTTCCGCGGACCACGTACGGGCCGCGCTCCCCAAGCACATGGAAGGTGGAATGCCGAATCTTACGGGTAAGGTGGCGATCGTCACCGGCGCGACGAAGGGGATCGGACTCGCCATCGCGGAGCGGATGGTCAACGAGGGGATGTCGGTGGTGGTCAGCGCTCGCACCGAGTCCGACGTGACCACGGTGGTCGAGCGTCTCGGAGCGCACGCGATGGGAGTGCCCTGTGACGTGTCGGATCCGGACGCCTGTCAGGCGCTGGTCGATGCGACGATCGACCGCTTCGGGCGCCTGGACGTGCTCGTGAACAACGCGGGGCTGGGGGTATTCAAGCCCATCTCGGAGCTTTCGGTCGAGGAGTGGCGGCTCCAGATCGACGTGAACCTCGGGGGAGTGTTCTACTGCTCCAAAGCGGCGTTGCCGCACCTGAGCGCCTCGGGCGACGGCTTCATCGTGAACATCGGGTCCCTCGCGAGTCGCAACTCGTTCGCGACCGGGACGGGGTACAACGCGAGCAAGTTCGGGCTTCTGGGCCTCTCGGAGGCGATGATGCTGGACGTCCGATACGACGATGTCCGGGTCTCGATCGTCATGCCGGGGAGCGTGAACACGCCCTTCAACAACAACCAGATGGCCTCGGAGCGCGGGTGGAAGCTGGAGGCGGACGACTGCGCGCTCGCGGTCATGCAGCTCCTCGAGTATCCGAAGGAGGCCCACGTGAGCCGCGTGGAGATGCGCCCGAGCCAGCCGCGGCGGGGCTAGCGGCCCGTCCCGGCGCCCCCTTCATCGGCGTCCGCCGCTCGGTAGATTTCGGCGCCAGACATCGCGCTCGGAACGAGACTCAGGAGACACGCCCCATGGCCGATGGATACCGGATCGAGAAGGACTCGCTCGGCGAGATGAAGGTACCTGCCGACGCACTGTACGGAGCCCAGACTCAACGGGCGGTCGAGAACTTCCCGATCAGCGGGCAGCGGTTCGGGCGGCGCTTCATCCAGGCGCTCGGACTCATCAAGCGCTCCGCCGCGGAGACGAACGCCGAGCTCGGCAATCTCGATCGGGCCGTCGCGGACGCGATCGTGCGCGCGGCCGAAGAGGTGGCGGAGGGCAAGTGGGACGACCAGTTCGTTCTCGACATCTACCAGACGGGGTCGGGAACGTCGACCAACATGAACACCAACGAGGTCGTTGCGCACCGGGCGACGGAGCTCCTCGAGGGTGACGGGTCCGTCCATCCGAACGATCACGTCAACTTCGGACAGTCCTCCAACGACGTGATCCCGACGGCGATCCACGTCTCCGCCCGCGTGGCCCTCGAGGAGGAGCTGGTTCCCGCGCTCGCGCACATGCATGCTGCCCTGGTGGCGAAGGCCCGGGCGTTCGACGGCATCGTCAAGTCCGGGCGTACCCACCTCATGGATGCTACGCCGGTTCGACTCGGTCAGGAGTTCGCGGGGTACGCGAGGCAGGTGGAAAAGGCGATCGAGCGGGCGCGCGCTTCGGGAGAGGAGCTCAACGAGCTCGCCCTCGGCGGAACCGCGACCGGCACCGGGATCAACACGCACCCCGAGTTCTCGAGCCGCACGATCGCACGGATTTCCCAAACGACGGGGATCATGTTCACCGAGGCCCACGACCACTTCGAGGCGCAGGGCGCGAAGGACGCCGCCGTGAACGTGGCCGGGGCGCTGAACACGGTCGCGACGAGCCTGATGAAGATCGCCGACGACATCCGGTGGCTCGGATCGGGCCCCACGTCGGGTCTCCACGAGATCCGACTTCCGGCCATCCAGCCGGGATCCTCGATCATGCCCGGAAAGGTCAACCCGGTCATGTCCGAGGCGATGATGATGGTCTGCGCGCGGGTGATGGGTAACCACACCACGGTCACGGTTGCAGGGAGCCGCGGCAACTTCGAGCTCAACGTAATGATGCCCGTGCTGGCCCACGCGCTTCTCGAGTCGATCACGCTTCTGGCCAACATCGCGCGGGCATTCACCGACCGGTGCATCGTCGGGATCGAGGCGAACGAGGAGCGAGCCCGCGAGCTTCTGGAGCGGAACCCCTCCATCGCCACGGCGCTCAACCCCTACATCGGGTATGACGAGGCGGCGGTGGTAGCGAAGGAATCCGCCCGGCGGGGGGTCAGCGTCCGGGAGGTCGTGCGAGAACGGGGGCTGCTTCCGGAGGACCAGATCGACGCCGCGCTCGACGTGCGCTCGATGACGGAGCCGGGGCTCCCCGAGTAGCGGGCCAAGCCCGGCGAACCGAGCCGGTGCGTCGAGGCAGGGGTCCTGCACCCCGAAAAAAGTGAGTGACGCCAGCAGCTTTCGCCACTGACGCCACTCTTGGCACGCCCCCCCAGGGCGTGTGCCCACCCGTGCTGGCGTGGGACTTTGCGCCGTCCGGACAACGATTGTTGCCCGGGCCCGGCACAATCCTTTACGCGGTCTTCCGTTCCAGATCTACCTCGTGCGTCGCTTCAACGTTCAAATCTGCAAGAGGCATGCCACCGTTGGGAATCACGCGGGTGCATCCGCCGTCCAGGTAGAGCGGGTAGGCCCAGGAGCCGTAGCGCACGACCTGAAGGAGCTGTGGCTCTTCCGAAGCCGTCGGAGGATCCACGCGCTCGCTGATCGATCGCCAGACGCGGTCTACGAGCGACATGCGCTCCTGGACCGAGTCCGCCCAGAGTGCCAGACGAATCCGCTTGCGCTCCTGGACCGAGAGCGGACGGACGATCCGTCGGTGACTCTGGAATGCGTGGGACAGGAGAAACGCGACCGCTTCTCCCTCGGGTACGGGCTCGAGCCCGTGGTCGTAGTAGCCCGGCGTCCGAACCCGCCGGCCGTCACTGATGTCGATGAATCCATCGGCCGCAACGCGCATCTCAAGCTCCCGCTTCGTTGGTCGTTGTGGCCCACCTTGGGGGGGTGGCGCCGTTGCCGATCTTCTTTGACAAGTCGCGTGCCGCGCACGGAGTCGGGTCGGCAATGTTGTGCCATATGTGTGCAAAATCATGTGCAGTAGGGACTTAGGGGCCTTGCTGCGAATCCGTGCGGATGCTGAAGAATGGTGCGGAATGCGGACTTCGCTTCCGGCGCTGGCAAACTTTGCCGACTTTCCGCGATGCCAGAGTCCTCCAGAACGCCGCTTTCGGCTTTGTCCAGCGTCGCGATTCGGGCCCGTCCGGATGAGCTGGGAGCTCACGTTTCCGCGAGCGGCGGAGTGCATCTGGCGCCCGCTCGCGCCCGGGCCATCGATGCCGGCGTGCTGCAACTCTTCACCAAGCAGCCGAGCCGATGGGCCGAGCCGACGATCGACGCGGACACCGCCCGGGCCTTCAACGAGGAACGGGAGCGGCACGACATCGCCGTGGCCGGTGCACACGACTCGTACCTCATCAACCTCGCCAGCCCGGACGCCAGGCTCTGGCGGATGTCGCAGGGGTCGTTCGTCGCCGAACTCCGCCGGTGTGCGCTGCTGGGACTCGACTTTCTCGTCACCCACCCGGGGAACGCCACCGACGAGGACATTGAAGCCGGCCTGGAGCGAAACGCGCGGGGGGTCGCCGAGTCCCTCGAAGCGGTGGACGGGCCGACGCGCGTGCTGCTCGAGCTGACGGCGGGGAGCGGTACGACGGTCGGTGCGACGTTCGAGAACCTGCGGACCATCATCGACGGCATCCCCGAGGCCCAGAGGCACCGGGTCGGCGTGTGCATCGACACGTGCCATGCGTTCAGCGCCGGTTACGATCTGGTCGAGGAGTACGACGGGGTCTGGGCGGCGTTCGAGCGCACGCTGGGGATGGAGCGTCTGGGGCTGATCCACCTGAACGACTCGAAGCACCCCTTCGGCTCCCGAAAGGACCGCCACGAGGGGATCGGCGACGGCACGCTGGGGACCGGGCCGTTCCGACGGATCATGCTCGACGAGCGCCTGGCCGGGGTGCCGAAGATCCTCGAGACACCCAAGGGAGAGGACGCGTCGGCGGCCGACATCCGGAACCTCGACTGCCTCCGCTCACTCAGGTCGGCCGGGTGACGTTGTTCGCCATCGGGCACGAAGGGGGCTATATTCTCCTTCCGCGTGTCGGAGGGCTCGTTTATTGAGCCAACACATGGAAGCCGGGACTGACTCTCGGGAACGACGCTAGGCCCCCGGAAGAGGGGAAAGCGGCAAGGCCTGAGGAAGTCACCACTCGTTGGTTCCCGGGCTTCAATAATTCCCCTCCGATGCGCTTTCGAGGGCCGGTTCCCTCCGCGTTTTCGCGGCACGGGGCCGGCCCTTCGTGCTTGGCGACACCGGTACCATGGATCGTGTCCGCCGTCGTCGGGTAGCCGTGCGTCCGAGTCCCTCGCGTTCCTCACTACCCGGGTCGTGCATGCCCATCGTCCGCGTGACGCGCCGAGCGCATTTCTGTTCCGCCCATCGACTCTTTCACGACGAATGGTCGGAGGAGCGGAACCGGGAGGTCTTCGGCGATTGCTCGAACCCCAACTGGCACGGACACAACTACGTGCTGGACGTCACCGTGGAAGGCCCGGTGGATCCGGTCACCGGCTTCGTGATGGACCTGAAGGCCTTGAAGCATGCCATCAACGAGCGCGTAGTGGACGACGTCGACCACCGGAACCTCAATCTCGAAGTCCCGTGGCTGGCCGGGATCAAGCCCTCGACGGAGAACTTCGCCGTGGCTATCTGGGAGCGGATCGAAGTCGCTCTCCCGGAGGGGGTCCGGCTCCACCGGGTCCATCTGCAGGAAACGCCGAACAACTCCGTCGAGTACACCGGGCCCCAGGAGGGCTGATACGAAGATGAGTAAGAGCGTGGATCGGGCCGACCTGTCGAGCGTCGCTTTCGAGGATCTCGTAGCGGAGATGATCCGACGCCTCGGGGACGATCCGGAACGGGACGGCATGGCACGCACCCCCGAGCGGGTCGCGAAGGCGATGGCCTTTCTCACCAAGGGGTATGGAGAGACGCCCGAGGCGGTGCTGGGAGAGGCGCTGTTCGAGGAGAGCCACCAGAGCATGGTGCTGGTCAAGGACGTCGAGCTCTACTCGCTGTGCGAGCATCACATGCTTCCCTTCTTCGGAAAGGCCCACGTCGCCTACATCCCGAATGGCAGGATCATGGGGCTTTCGAAGGTGGCGCGTCTCGTCGAGGTGTACGCCCGCCGCTTCCAGGTTCAGGAGCGACTGACCGAGCAGATCGCCCAGGCGGTGTGGGATACGACGCAGCCCGAAGGGGTCGCCGTGGTGATCGAGGCCTACCACCTGTGCATGATGATGCGCGGCGTGGAGAAGCAGAACTCCAAGACGCTCACGTCCGCGATGCGTGGGGTCTTCCTGGAGGACCACCGCACGCGCGATGAGTTCATGCGGTTCGTCACCAGTGTGCATCCACCACTGTAGCTCGCGGACGCGCCGTCTCTCGGTGACCGACTCGCGCCGCTTCGCTCGGAATTCCCGATGACGCCCGGGAGTCTGCTCCTCGGACGGACGGCGCTGGTTACGGGCGCCAGCAGGGGAATCGGCCGTGCAACGGCGATCGCGCTCGCGGGCGAGGGCGCCACGGTATGGGGGTTGGCTCGAAGCGCAGACGCCCTCGAGCACCTCGCGTCCGAGCACGGGGTCAAGCCCATCGTGGCCGACCTCGGGGACGATGCAGAGGTGTGGTCCGCCCTCGACGAGCTGGTGGAGACGGCCGGCGGCTCACCCGACATCGTGGTCAACGCCGCGGGCGTCTTCGGCGTGGAGCCGTGCTCCAGCGAGACCGTCCGTTCCTTCGACGACCACTTCCGGGTCAATACCCGCGGTCCCTTCCTGGTCATCCGGGCTCTCCTGCCTCACATGTCGGCGAAGGGCTCCGGGGTCATCGTGAACGTCGGCTCGGTGGCGGGTCGCAAGGCGTTTCCGGGCAACGGGGCGTACTCGGCCTCGAAATTCGGTCTCCGTGGGCTCCACGAGGTGCTCCTGGAAGAGATCCGGGGTTCCGGCGTCCGCGCGTGCCTCGTCGAGCCGGCCGCGACCGACACCGGGCTGTGGGATGCACTGGACCCCGACTCCGATCCGGGTCTGCCCAACCGCTCGGAGATGCTGCGACCGGAGGACGTCGCGGAAGCGATCGTGTTCGTAGCGACACGTCCGGCGGGGGTCACCATTCCCGTGCTCCAGGTGGAGCGCGGCTGAGCCGCGACAGGACCGCACGTCTGGCGCCGCGATGCAGCTTCTACTCACGGACAGGCTCGCCTGCCCCCGCTGCGGCCCCACCTTCGGGCTGATCCTCCTCGCAGATCGGCTCGTCGATCGGCGTGTCCACGAGGGGACGCTCGGCTGCCCGAACTGTCGTGACGCGTTCGCGGTTTCCGACGGTTTTGCCGATCTCAGGGCGCCTCCCCGGGGACAGCTGGGAAGTGGGCTCGCCGGGAGCGGTCCTCCCGGCCGGGAGGATGCGGGTGCGGAGGCGGAGGAGGCCGGCCGGATCACGGCGCTCCTCGGCATTCCGAGGGGCCCCGGCACAGTGGTGATGGTGGGCGCCCCGGCGCGCTTCGGTCGGTTCGTGGCGAAATCGGTCCCCGATCTCGACGTCGTGCTGGTGGACGCGGACACGTCCGGATGGCCCGAGCATCCCAGGCTGAGCCGGATCGTATCGTGGCCCGGCCTGCCCTTCTTCAGTGGCGTGATGCGCGGTGCGGTGGTCGACGGCCGCCTCGGCAAGGCGTTCCTCTTCGAGGCGGCGCGGGTGATCGCCCCGAAGTGTCGGACCGTGGTCGTCGAGGCCCCCGAGGACGCTTCCGACGTCCTCGAGGAAGCGGGTCTCGTGGTGCTCGCGGCGGAGGGCGGAACGGTCGTTGCAGCAAGGGGTTGAGCGTTGCGTACGAATGCATCGACGGTCTACCTTCATTGGACCCTGGGGATGCCCGTCGGAGGCGCGCTCCGGTGGCGCCCGAGCCCTCAGACCCCTCGCGCATGGCGTTCTGGAAGAAGATCCTGGGCAGTGAGGATGCCCAGCCGGTCGACTACTACACCGAGGGCATCGAGCTGCTCGAGGACGGCAAGTTCCACGAGGCGCTGACCTCCTTTCGCCTCGCCCTCAAGGAATCGCCCGGCGACGTGATCGTCCTGCAGCAGATCGCCATCTGCTACACCCGGATCGGTCTCGTGAGCGAGGCGGCCAAGACGTACCGCCACGTGCTTCAGAAGGCCCCGAACTCGGCCGGCGCGCACTACGGACTCGCATTCATCCTGCTTCGGACCGACTCCCCCCGGGAGTCCATCGCGCATCTCGAGGCCTTCCTCGCGAATGCGCCGAAGGACGAGGAGGCGAGTGCCCACGTGGACCACGCGCGGCACACGCTGGCCCAGCTGAGGGAGCAGAGTCGATCCGGAGCGTTCGGGGAGGGCACCGATGCCGGCGTCTAACGAGCGGCGGGTACGACTGGAGTGGACCGGCGAGGGCCTCGCCTTCCGAGGAGGAAAGGAAGGTGGTGTCCAGATCGGTGTGGACAGCGACGGGTCGATCGGCCCGGCCCCGATGGAGCTGCTGCTCCTCTCGGTCGCCGGATGCATGGCGGTCGACGTGCTGATGATCCTGCAGAAGTCGCGGGTTCCCGTCCACAAGCTCGCCTTCGACGCGCTGGGGGTGCGGGCGGATACGGTGCCGAAGCGGTACACCTCGGTCACGCTGGTCTGTCACGTGGAGGGCCCTGCCGAGAAGGACCGGGACAAGGTGGCCCGCGCCGTGGAGCTCTCCCGAGACAAGTACTGTTCCGTGATGCACACGCTGGATCCGGAGCTCGACGTCGACATCCGGGTCGAGCGCGGCTGAGCGCGTGCCCGTGACCGGTCGATCCTACGCGGCCCGTGAGGCGGACCTTCCCGAGTCAACGCTGACGTCTCTCTTCTTCGAGGCGATCGATCGCTTCGGAGAGGCGCCGGCCTTCCAGTGGCTCCGAGACGCCGACTCGATCGAGAACATCTCCTATCGGGAAGCGCTCGACATCGTCCGCCGGGCGGCTGGCGGTCTGGCGGCCGCGGGGGTCCAGCGGGGAGACCGCGTCGCGATTCTCTCGGAGAACCGGCCGGAGTGGGCCCTCGCCGACTACGCCTGCCTGTGCTCAGGCGTGATCGACGTGCCGATCTACCCCACGCTCGGCGCCGCCCAGATCGCGTTCATCCTGAAGGACTCGGGGGCGAAGCTCGCGTTCGTCTCCTCCCCCGATCAGGCGACGAAGATGCGTGAGGCCGCGTCGCAGGCCGGGCAGCGTGTCGACATCGTCGTGTTCGACCGAGCAGAAGACGATCCCGATTCGTGGGGTGCATTCCTCGAGCGGGGCTCTTCCGCGGCAAAGGAACCGGAGGCATTCCGCGCCGATGCGCTCGGCATCGAGCCGCACGAGGCCGCGACCGTGCTGTACACGTCGGGGACGACGGGTGACCCCAAGGGCGTCGTGCTCACGCACAACAACATCGCGTCGAACGTGCGGGCGTCGGTCCGGATCCTCCCCATCGGGGACACCGACAACACCATCAGCTTTCTTCCGCTCTCGCATATCCTGCAGCGGATGGTCGACTACCTGTTCTTCTGGACGGGCTGCCGGATCGGGTATCCGCGTTCGCTCGATACACTGATCGTCGACCTCAAGAAGCTCGAGCCGACGGTGGTCGTGTCCGTGCCCCGCATCTACGAGAAGATCTACAACGGGGTGATGGACGCCCGCGGGCTGAAGAAGAAGATCATCGACTGGGCGGTGCGGGTCGCCGACCGTGCCGCCGACGTCCGGCTGGCCGGTGGGGACGTATCCGGTATGCTGGCGCTGCGGTACGCGATCGCGGACCGGCTGGTCTTCGGCAAGGTCAAGGACGCCGTTGGCGGGCGGCTCCGGTTCTTCGTGAGTGGTGGTGGCCCCCTGGCGCCGGCCCTCAACCGGTTCTTCTACTCGATCGGTCTCACGATCCTGGAAGGCTACGGCCTCACGGAGACGAGCCCGGTCACGAACGTGAACACGGTCGAGGACTTCCGTATCGGATCGGTCGGGAAGCCGCTCCCGGGAACGGAAATCCGGATCGCCGACGACGGCGAGATCCTGATCCGGGGGCCCCAGGTCATGAAGGGGTACTACAATAAGCCCGAAGCCACCGCGGCCGTGCTCGACGAAGAGGGATGGTTCGCCACGGGTGACATCGGCGAGATCGACGAAGACGGCTTTCTGCGCATCACCGACCGAAAGAAGGACTTGCTGGTCACGGCGGGCGGGAAGAACGTCGCCCCTCAGCCGATCGAAAACCGCCTCGCGACCCATCCGCTCGTCGAGCAGGCCATCATGGTGGGCGACCGGCGGCGGTACTGTTCGCTGCTGGTCGTTCCGGCGATCGCGCCTCTCGAGGCCTGGGCAGCCTCCAACGGGATCAGCTGGTCGACGAAGGCGGAGCTTCTCTCCAACCCTCGTGTGGTCGAGCATGTGCAGCGGGAGCTCCTCGGGATGCTCTCCGACTTCGCCCCCTACGAGCAGCCCAAGAAGGTCGCGCTGCTCGAGGACGAGTTCACCGTCGAGAACGGGATGCTCACGCCCACGCTCAAGGTGAAGCGCCGGGTGGTTCACGATCGGCTCAAGCCGGTGATCGAGCGTCTTTACGACGATGAAGCCGCGGACGCCGCCCGTTGATACGATGTCGATCGATCCGCACGACGAGGTTCGCGTGATTCTCTCGACGGCTCCGGACACCGCGCAGGCGGAATCGATTGCGGCACGGTTGGTGCACGAGCGCCTGATCGCCTGTGCGAACGTCGTCCCGGGGGTCCGCTCCGTGTATCGGTGGGAGGGAGAGATCCGGAAGGAAGGGGAGGTCCTGCTGCTGCTCAAGAGCACGCAAGCCCAGTTGTCACGTCTGGAGGAGCGGCTCGTTGATCTGCACCCGTACGACGTGCCCGAGGTCCTCGTGCTCCGCGTGGAGCAGGGGCTCGACACCTATCTGTCCTGGGTCCGAACGGAGGTGGGAGTCGAGCATGAGTGATCACGATCCCCGCCCCGGGAAAAGGCGCCGCCGGGGCCGTCGCAGGAAGAAGCGGTCCAAGCACCAGGTGGACGAGGCGCAAGGCGACTTTCTCGAGGGGATCGGGTCCGCGTCCGCTCCGGCGGAGGCCGGTTCAGACCAGCCCGCCGAAAGGCCGGCGGAGGCCGGTGCAGTGCAGCCCCCGCAGGGGTCCGCAGAGGCCGGGGGCGACCGGGTGGTCGAAGAGCCGGTGAAGCCCTCTGGAGAGGCAGGGCCCGAAGGGGTGGCTTCGAGCAGGCCGCCGGGCGTCCAAGAGGCCGTCCCGTCGGTCGCGACGCCGCCTGCCGGGCCGTCCGAGGAGGGCGTTGGGAAGGCGGGGGGCGAGAGCGCCGCCCCGGCGCCCGCTCCCGAGCCGGCCGCCGCGGCACCCTCGGGCGAGGCCGTCCGGGACGCTCCTGGGGGCGCACCGGGCGCGTCGCCGGCCCCCGCCGTGAAGCGCGACGCTCGTGCGCGTGAGCCGGTCGACACCGAGCGCCTCCCGCAGGAGATCGAGCGCCTCCGCTCGATCGTACGATCCGAGCCGGACAACCTCGCCGTCCTGCTCGCGCTCGGTACGACCTACGGACGACTGGGCGACTACGACGAGGCGATGGAGTGCTTCGAGCGGGCGCTCCAGGGGCATCCGGAGGACGTCCGCGTGCTCACCAAGTGTGCGGTCGCGCTCACGGAGATGACCCGATACGAGGAGGCCGCGACCAGGCTCCGGCACGCCCTGCGCCTGTCTCCGGACGATCCCGGGGCGCGGTTGGCCGCGGCGGTCCTCTCCTTCCGGCGTGGGCTGTATCCCCAGGCGGAAGCGGAGCTGGCCTGGGTGTGCGAGCGGGAGCCCGACAATGGCCGGGCCTTCTACTACAGGGGGGAGGCCCTCAACCGAGCCGGGCAGTACGAGGAGGCGATCGAGGTCATGACCGAGGCCGCGCGCCTGCTGCCCGACGACCCACGGCCCCACTACACGCTCGGGCATCTCTACGACCGACAGGGACTTCGGGCCGAGGCGTCCGAGATGTACCGACTCGCTCGGGATCTTCAGGCGCAGAAGGAGACGGAGGCGTCGTGATTCGCGTGGTTCTCGGCGCGCTCGAGGACTCGGACACCGAGGCGATCCTTCGGCCGATCCGCTCGGACCTCACCCCCGTGAGCGCGGCCTCCCGCGACGTCGGCACGGCCGCCGGACCGTTGATGGAGGAGCGCCTGCAGAGTCAGGGGTCGGTTCCCGTGGGAGGCGCGATTCTCACGCCCGGGGGCTCGCTCGCAGCGCCGTACGTGATCCACGTCGTCGTCATGTCGGACGACGAGCCGCAGACCGGCGCTACGGTGGAGCGTGCGCTCCGCAACGGGCTGGCGCGCGCTGCCGACTGGGGAATCGAGTCCCTCGCGCTGCCACCGCTCGGCATGTCGGCCGGACTCACCGAGCCCGAGGTCGCCGCCGAGTCTCTGGTCCGGGTGCTTCGAGACCATCTGGCAGGGGGAAACGATTCTCTGGACCTGACCATCGTGGCGACGACATCGTTCGAGGAGGAGCTCTTCGCTCGGCTCGTCGGTGCCACGGAGGAAGGTCGCGTGCGCTGACCCGCCGAGTGCAGGGTCCTCCGGGTCGCCACTCGCGGTCCGGAGGTGTCCGAGGGGGGATCCGGCGCGGGGGCGCCGGACGGATGCCAGGAGGCGGAGTTTGATGCGCAAGCGGCTCGTGGGGACCGCGATCGTCCTGATCTGGAGCGGGATGGTCGGGTGGAAGGCCCGCGACGAATACTTTCAACCGGAGCTCGCCCGGCTCGCGGAGAGCGCGGCCTCGTCGCTCGCTCCCGGCATCAACTTCTATTCGCTCACCATGGGCGATCGCACCATCGGCCAGGCGACGTCACGGCTCGATACGCTCCCGGAGGACTCCGGGTTCGAGCTCGAGGATTTCATGAACCTCGAGCTTCCGGCTCTGGGCCAGACCGGGGCGGCGGTGGCTCGGACCCGTGTTCGGCTCAGCCCCGCCCTCGTCATGGAGGAGTTCTCCTTCACGCTGGACAGCGAGGTCGGGAGGTTCGAGGCGAGCGGAGTGCTTCGACCTGACACGACCCTCGACGTGCGGATCCTGTCGGCAGGGAGCGAGCAGAATCTCAGCTTCCGACTCCCGCAGCCGCCTATCATGTCGAACGTCGTGCCGATCCGCGTCGCGATGGGCGAGGGACTCGAGGTCGGGGAGACCGTGCGCCTTCCGGTCTTCGACCCGACGAGCCTGAGCACGCGCACCGTCGAGGTGGAGATCCTCGAGCACGACACGCTCTTCGTGACCGACTCGGCCGCGCTGAACGAACATGGCCGCTGGGAGCCGGCGCGTGCCGACACGGTGCCCGCCTGGAAGATCGCCGAGGTGTTCGGCGGGGTCCGGGTGGAGAGCTGGGTCGACGAGGACGGGAGGATCCTCCGGGCCTCGAGCGCGATGGGCTTCAACATGGAGAAGACGGAGTACGAGCTCGCGCGCCAGGCGCAGGAGGATGCCAGGCTCGTCTCCTCGTCCCCGATCGACGACGACGTCATCCTCTCGACGGCGGTCCAGAGCAACGTCGATCTGACGGACGTGGAGCAGTACGAGGAGCTGCGCTTCCGTCTCACGGGAGTCGACCTTTCAGGGTTCCAGCTCGATGGAGGCCGCCAGACGCTTCGCGGAGACACGCTCGTCGTCACACGTGAGTCGTGGGACCGCCTCGATCCGGACTACCGGCTTCCCTATGCGTTCATGGATCTCCGGGAAGCGCTCGAGCCCGAGCCCCTGATCCAGAGCGACGACGAGCGGATCGTACGCCGGGCCAGGGAGATCACGGCCCGCCGGGCTCAGTGGGCTCAGGATCCGAAGACCGTCGCGCGGCAGCTCACGACCTCCGTCTACAGCATGCTGGAGAAGAGCATCACGTTCTCGGTTCCGAACGCGGTGCAGGTGCTCGAGACGCTCCAGGGTGACTGCAACGAGCACACGGTGCTCTACGTCGCCATGGCGCGAGCCCTCGGGCTCCCCGCGCGGACCGCGGTCGGGCTCGTGTACGTCAACGGGGCGTTCTTCTATCACGCATGGCCCGAGGTCTGGCTCGGCGAGTGGGTCGCGGTCGACCCCACGTTCGGACAGTACCCGGCCGACGCGTCCCACATCCGCTTCGTGATCGGCGGGCTGGCCCAGCAGGTCGAGATCGTACGCCTCATCGGCAACCTCGACATCGAGGTTCTCGGCGAGGTCGCGGCGCAAGAGTAGCCCGAAGCCGCCCAAGCATCGTCAATCCGCAATCCGAGGAGCACGTGTGAGCGATACCCAAGTGCTGGACAGGCCCGTCCTGGCTCCCCCCGCGACGACTTCGCGGACCCGGCCGAACATGCTCGAGCTCCGCGAGGCGCGGAAACAGTACGGCCGATTCGTGGCCGTGAAGGGGCTCGATCTGGAAGTTCGCCGCGGTGAGATCTTCGGATTCCTGGGTCCGAACGGGGCCGGGAAGACGACGACGATCCGCATGGTCGCCGGCATTCTCCGGCCCACCTCCGGCCAGGTGCTGGTCGGGGGCGACGACCTGCTAAGCGAGCCCGAGCGCGCGAAGGCTCGAATCGGCTACATCCCGGATCGCCCCTACCTGTACGACAAGCTCTCCGGAGGTGAGTTCCTGCGCTTCGTCGCCGGCCTCTGGGGGCGCGAAGGGGATGCGGTCGAGGCGAGGGCGGATCGGCTGCTGGAGCTCTTTCAGCTGGGTCCGTGGAAGGACGAGCTGATCGAGAGCTACTCGCACGGGATGCGTCAGAAGCTCCTGATCAGCTCCGCGCTCATCCACCAGCCCGAGCTCATCGTGGTGGACGAGCCCATGGTCGGGCTCGATCCCCGTTCGGCGCGGCTGCTCAAGGACCTCTTCCGGACGTTCGCCGGTCACGGCGGCACGGTATTCCTCTCGACGCACACGCTGGAGGTCGCGGAGGCGCTCTGCGACCGGATCGCCATCATCAACCGAGGCGAGATCATCGCCTTCGGAACGATGGAGGAGCTGCGTGCCCAGGCGGAGTCGGGCGGAGCCCATCTGGAGGAGATCTTCCTCAAGGTGACGGGCGGAGAGGCCATGTCCGACGTGGTCGAGTCGCTGCGGGAGGCCATCGAACGGTGAACGGGGTGATCGCCCGCCCTCGGGCCGGGCTCCTCTGGCTGCTGAGGCCCAAGCTCCGTACGAAGCTGAACCGGGCGCGCGGCGACGAGGGGCGGGTCTTCAAGGCGTTCCTGCTCGGGTTCATGGGGCTCTTTTTCTGGTCCCTGATCTTCGCGGTGATCTTCCGCATGCTGCTGTACTTCCGGGGGACGCAGGGTATCGGCGACCTGCTGTCGGCCAAGCTCCTGGGGCTCGCCTTCCTGACCTTCCTCACCATCCTCGTCCTGTCGAACGTGATCACGGCGTTGTCCACGTTCTTCCTCTCGGAGGACCTCGAGTTCGTCGTGGCCGCGCCGGTCGAGGCGGAGACGGTGTACGCGGCCCGCCTGGTCGAGACGATCGTCGACTCGTCTTGGATGGTCGCGCTGCTGGCGGTGCCCCTCCTGGCGGCGTACGGAGCGGTCTACGCCGCCGGCCCCGCCTACTACCTGCTGGCGGTGGCGACGCTCGTCCCGTTCCTGGTGATTCCGGCCGTGGTCGGAAGCGCGGGCACACTGCTGCTGGTCAACGTCTTCCCGGCCAGACGCACCCGGGACCTCCTCGCCCTGGTCGCCCTCTTCGCGGCCGCGGGGCTGGTCGCGCTCTTCCGCTTCGTGCGGCCCGAGCGCCTCATGAGCCCGGAGGAGTTCAGCAGCCTGGTCGACTTCGTTGCGGTGCTTCGCACACCGACGTCGACCTGGCTTCCGAGCGAGTGGGCGGCCGACGCCCTGATGTCGTTCCTGAACGGACGTTTCGACTGGTTCTCGTTCGCCTTCCTGTGGTCCACGGCCGCCATGTGCGTGGTGGTCGGGATGTGGCTTCATCGACGGTACTTCGACGCCGGCTTCACGAGGGCCCAGGAGGGCGCCGAGCGGAGGGAGGGACGTGCACGGTCCCGGACCCTGGACGGTGCGCTGGCGGGACGAAGCCCGAGCACGCGGGCCCTGGTGGGCAAGGAGATCCGGGTCTTCTTTCGCGACACCACGCAGTGGTCCCAGCTGATCCTGCTGGGCGTGCTCGTCGCCGTGTACGTCTACAACATCACGGTGCTTCCCCTGTACACGGGCGAGCAGGTCTCCTTCCTGCTCATCAACGTGGTTTCCTTCCTCAACCTCGGTCTGGCGGGCTTCGTGGTCGCGGCCATCGCCGCCCGCTTCGTGTTTCCGGCGATCTCGATCGAGGGGAAAATGATGTGGCTGCTGCGCTCGTCGCCGTTGGACGTGCGGGCCGTCTTCTGGTCGAAGTACTGGGTCGGCACGGTGCCGCTGCTCCTGGTGGCGTTGCCACTCATCGTCGGCACGAACCTCGTCCTCGATGCGTCACCGTTCATCCTCGCGCTGACATCGGTGACGATGGTGGGCGTGACCTTCGCCCTCACGTCGTTGGCCCTCGGGTTCGGAGCCCTGTATCCCAACTACGATACGGAGAACGTGGCCGAGATCCCGACGTCGTTCGGCGGACTCCTGTTCATGATGGCCGCGGTATCGTATCTGGCCGGGGTCGTGATCCTCGAGGCCTGGCCGGTGTACCTCTTCCTTCAGGCGCCCACGGGCGTGAGCGAGGCGGGGGTCGATCTCGCGCCGCTCTTGATCGGGGTGAGCGGTGCGGCGATCCTCACTCTCCTCGCCACGGTGCTTCCGTTGCGCGCGGGGATACGCAAGGTCCAGTCGATCGACTTCTGACGCTCGAGGCCGCCGGATGCTGAACGCCATCAAGAAGTTCTTCTCGTCCTCGATGAACCCCTCTCCCGAGAAGGACGACGGGGAGGCGGCCAAGGACATCCGGCTGGCCGCGTGCGCGCTCCTCCTCGAATTGGCCAACGCCGACGACGAGTTCACCGACGACGAGCGCCAGCACCTCGAATCCGCGGTGCGCCGGCAGTTCGGACTCGGCCAGCCGGAGGCCGAGAAGCTCCTGGAGCTCGCGCAGCAGGCGCGGGACGAGGCGGTCGACCTCTGGCAGTTCACGAACCTGATCGCGGAGAACTACTCGACCGGTCAGAAGATGGTCCTCGCCGAGATCATGTGGGGCCTCGTCTACTCGGACGGAGACCTCGCCAGCAAGGAGGACTATCTCATGCGGAAGATCTGCAACCTGCTCCGCCTGGAGCCGGGGTACCTCGCCGAAGCACGCCAGCGCTACGATCAGGCCAACGGCGAGGGGTGACACGGAACGCTCCGCCCGGCATATTTCGACGTCCCACCTTCGGCCTCTCAACAACCAGCACCGATGCGCGATCTCGTCCCCGGCGGATACCTCTTCACACACGCCATCTTCTGGACCGTGGTGGCCATGGTCGCCGTGGGCACGAACGCCGTCGCGATCATCCTCTCGATCGGCCTCGGACTCCTCGTCCTGGAGACGCTGACTCAGCCGAAGTGAGACGGCGGTTCGAATGACCGTCGCGCTCATCGTCACCGCCCTGCTCGGGCTCGCGCTCGGGATCTGGCTCGGCTTGCCGGGCCGGTACACGCAGAGCGTCGACGACATCGAGAAGATCATGGACAGCGGCGGAGCCCGCCGACGGAAGGTGAAGCGGGTCTTCACCCCCATGGCGTGGCTCCAGCGCAACGCCAGCGCGAAGTCCAAGCCCTCGCGCGGACGGAGAAAGGGGCGGGGTCGGAGCGCGGGATTCCGGCTCGAAGCCCCGGACGAACGGGAGTAGAGCCTCTGGCTTCCTCGCCGAGGCCTCGAGGTGCATCGCGCCGCCGCGGGGCCCTTGGATCGGCATCCGTGGTCGCTCTGGCATGCGCCCTGGCGGCGTGCTCCGGCTCGGATCCGGCTCAGCCGGGGCCCGAGGGTGTGTCCGTCGTCGGGGTTTGGCAGTCGTCCGAGGCAGGCCAGGACGAGACGACCGTGCAGTTCCTGGCGGGCGGAGGCTTCGGCAGGGTGAGCGCGGACTTTCCCGCCCGACGATGTGTGCTCGAGGCAGGGACGTGGGCCGAGACCGAAGGCGTCCTGGACATCCAGATCACGGAAGCGGACGGCGAGAGTGTGTCGCAGAGCCTCCGGGTCCCGTACCAGCTCGACGGAGCGTCCCTCACGCTCGAATGGCCGACGGGTCAGCCGGAGACGTTCTCCACGTTCGGACAGCTTCCCACATGCGCGAGCTACGGGTGGCCGGACTTTACGCTCCTGGCCGAGGTCGACGGTGTCCCGCTGGACTTCGGGGCCGACCCGCCCACGGTGCTTCTCGATGACGCCGTCGCGACCGGAAAGCTCCAGTTCGAGGGTCGATCCGAGCCCCAGGGCCCCGCCGACGGGTGCCCCGGTTGCGACGTCCTCGGGATCGAGCTCTTCACCGAGCTGGCGAGCCCCCTGGTTCCGGGCGAGTACCCCATGGAGGTATTCGGGCCTTCCGGTCTCTACGCGCGGGCGTTCCTGCACACGGACGTCTCGACGACGGACGTCGTGTACCGTTCCGGGGACGGTGACCCTGCGACCCAGCCGCCCGCGGGCCGCGTCGTTCTCACGTCCGTTGGTCCCGATCTGGTGGAGGGAACGTTCGAGTTCACGCTCTTCGACGGAGGAGGGGCCGGGCCGCCCTATCCGTCGGTCACCGTCACCAACGGGTACTTCCGGCTCTCGTTCGAATAGTCCGATTCAACGAACGAGACTGTCGACCACGACCAGTCCGACGCCGATGATCGCGCCGAGCAGATAGCCGAGCCGAACGATCAGGCGGAGCTCCCGGTCCGTGACTCGGCGCACGATCTCCTCCATCCGCTGGGTGGGGAAGTGCAGCACCTTGTCCTCGACGCGCCGCGCCACGTCGATCCGCTCGACGACCGCGGGCACCTGCGTCTGAAGCCAGTCCCAGATCGGGTCTCCCAGGGCGGCCTCGATGCGCTCGGGACCGTTCTCCGGCAGCCATCGCGACGGGATCCCGATGGGCCGATCCATGATCCGGCTCGCCAGTCGGCGTCCGCCCTTGTCGAGGGCGTTGCGGGCGCCGTCGCTGCGGGCGGTGGAGACGAGGATCTCGGCGATGCGCTCGGTCGGGATCCGCTCCAGCACCTCGCCCCACGTCCGCGCTCCGGCCTTCTCGAGTCCCGTGTGGAGCTTCTCGACGAGGAACTCCCGCGTGCCCGGATCCCGAGCGATCCCGGTGATCCAGCCCGCGAGGGTCGCGCGGGCCTCGACCATGGTCGGATCGTCGATGTCGCCGAAGACCTCGTTGACGGGGCGACGCAGGAAATCCACGATCGCCTGGTTCACTCCTCTCGCGATGGCCTCCTGGACGGCGGGATCCCGCAGGATCTCCGAGAGTCGCTCGGCCCCCTCCGCTTCGATCGTGTCGAGGACCTTGTCGACCGTCTCCTCCGTCATCACCACCCGTGCCACGACGCGCTGGTGGAACTTCAGATCACGCAGGAACCGGTGGAGGAGGTCGTGGATGGTGGACTCGAACCGCGCCCGCGCCTTCGGATCCTCGAGCAGGCCCCCGAGCCGCTCGGCTGCCAGGGGAAGGTAGCTCGCGATGGCCTTCTCCACGGATCCCACGAGACCCAACGGGAGGATCTCCTCGAACGTCCTCCCGGGTTCGAGCAGCTTCGCGGAGCCGCGCTCCAGATAGTCCTCGATCGCCTGACGGAAGTCCTCGCTCTCGACCGCGTTCTGAAGCCACTCGTCCACGGCGTTCTCGAGCGTGGCCCCCCGGGCCGGGGTGAGAACCCCGCCGATGGGCTCCTCGGCGATCGCGTTGACCAGGTCCGAGGCGCGGCGCCTCATCGTCTCCTCGAAGTCCTCCGTCGCCACGTAGGCCTCGAGCTGATCTAGGCCGCGCTCGAGGGCTTCGAGAACCAGCGCGTCGACGTCGTCCTTCACCGCTGCCGGGACGAGCTCGCGGAGACTTCCCCGCTCGGTGTGCAGCACTTCGTCGAGGAATGCCGCCAGCCGCTGGTCGAAGGCGTCCCGGAACTCGACGTTCGCGAAGGTCCGCGTGAGATCTTCGGGGGTGAGGAGGCGGTTGCCCACCGTTCGCCCGATCGCCGCGGCGAGGCGGGGCTGGTTCTTCGGCACGGCGCCGTGCAGGAAGCGCACGGGCCAGCGGCCGAAGATGCGGGGCGGCTCGTAGGGGTGGAAGAGCATCCACACCGCGATGGTATTCGTCAGGCCCCCGGCGAGCGCTCCGAAGCCGATCTTCACGAGCGCGAGCACGATCTCGTCGGTGAGCATGCGCTACCGCCTCTGATGGACGAGCACGCCGTGCACGGGGTAGCTGCCGTCTCCGCCCTCGATCGTGCCGACGACCTCGTAGAGGGCCCGGACCGGGAGGAGCGGGCCCGGCCCCTCGCCGGGCGTCATCTCCGCCGAGACGGCCTCGAGCCTCGCACGCATCGATCCGTCGTCCGCCTCGATCTCCCAGGCCACGGGAACGTCACGCCGGGCCGGAGGAAACGCCTCCGTCCGCCCCCAGTCGACCCCCACCTCGGGCCAGGCGATCTCCTCGTCACCGAGGTCGGCCCAGCCGCGGTAGAGGGGCGCCACGTCTCCACCGTGCTCGACGTCCGCGGCGAAAACGAATTGAGCGGAGTCCCCGGAGAGGAGGAACGCCCAATCCCCCCCGGTCGGCGAACCGACGACCGAAGCCCGGGACACGTCGAGCACCATTCCGTCGATGCGCTGCCCCGCCAGGTAGGCCGATCCGGTCAGAACCTCGAACGACCCTCCGCGGGCATCGGTCCAGGATGCGCCGACCTGGCCGAGGATGATTTCCAGGGCCCGGAGCCCTTCTTCGAACACGAGACCGTCGATGGCGCCCCCCTCACGCACGAGAAGCGACAGGCCGCCGTGCGGAAGGACCAGGGTGGCCTCCAGCTCGGGAGAGGTGGCCCAGCGCTCCTCGTAGAACGCGTCCCAGACACCGCCGCGCGACAGCCACGCATGGGCTTCGCGTCGAACGCTGTCCGGTGACTCCGTCGCCTGCATCATCCATGGAACGATGAACACGCTGTCGCCGTCGACCGCGGCGAACACGAAGTTCCGTTCGTAAACCCGGCCCTCGAAGTTTCCGGAATCGGCCGGCTGGGGACCGCTCGCGTCACGCTCCTCCGCGGGCTCGGAGTCGGCTCCGCATCCGCCGAGCGCGACTGCGGCAGCGACGGCTGCGACCAGGGGCGAAGCGTGTGCCCGCGATCCCTTCAAGAGGCCCCTCCGGAGGGGCCATTCGATGCCGGCCGGCCCGGCCCGGACGAGCTCGCCTCAGCGCGCGATCCGGTGACGAAGGCGCGCATCCGGTCGGGATCGACGATCTGGGCGGGCCCCGCATCCAGCCGACCGTCCATGCGCTCCAGGAGTCGGCCCACGATCCGGCGTGACCGCCCCAGGTCTGCCCGCCCGGAGCGCGACGACGCCTCGACGTCCACGCGCGTCTGGGCGTTCTCGTCGAGCGAGACCGTGATCTGGACGCCGACCTCGGCGGAGATGGCACCGGCGCGCACCTGGGCCTTGATCACGCCGCGCTGGTCGTCGGCTTCTTCCAGGCTCCAACCCCGCTGCCCCCCTCCGGCCAGGCCGACCGCGGCCTGCCAGACCGTCTCGAAGGGAATCGTGTAGGTGCGGCCCCGGAGCCTCGGGTCCTCCGAGCGGGGATCCGTGACCGCGTGGTTCTCTCTCAGCGCGTCGAAGAGTCCGGTCAATCGCCCGACTCCGGTCCGAGTGCGAAGCGGATCCAGACGTTGGCCGTCACCGTCTGGTCCCCCTCCTCGATCGGGGTGTCGGCAGCACGCGCCGCCACGCCCAGCGCGCGGATGGTCTCGCCCTGGAAGGTCCTCGGCTGCGGGCGGTCCGCTCCTCCCCGGATCTCCAGGGGGGCTCCGAGGGTGCGCCCGAGCGCGGCCGCGATGACCTCGGCCTCTGCTCGGGCGGTCCGTACGGCCTCCGCGAGCGCCTCCCTTCGGGCCGCTTCCGTGTCCTCACGATAGAACGAGATGCCACCGACCCGATTGGCTCCCGCCCGGATGGCCGTGTCGATGAGGCGCCCCACGCTCGCCACGTCCTCGATGGTCGCGGCGATGTTGTTGAGCACCGTGTACGCGACGATCCGCCGCGTGCGCTGGTCGTTCTCCAGGGCGTACTCGGGCCGGAGCGCGTAGCCGAAGGTGGAAAGATCCAGCCCGGGGAAGTCGGCACCCCTGAGGGCGTCGATCACCCGGGTCATCGCTTCGGCATTCGCGTCCGCGGCAGCGTCCGCCGCCTCCGCCCTCGTCTCCATGGCGAAGCTCACGCGGGCGCGGTCGGGGGACACCTCCACCGTTCCAACCCCGGTCACCTCGATCCAGCCCGAGTCGGCGGCGGCCTGTGCGGTGGCCGGCACGTCCTCGAGCGGCACCTCGTACAGGTGCAGGCGGCCCAGCTCCTCGGGATCGGAGGCGGGAGGCTGGCCCACGGCCGAAGGCCCGGCACACGCTGTCAGCAAGATCGCGAGGGTCGCGACCTGAACGGTCTTTCTCATTCTCACGTCCGTGACCGAAATCCGGTTATCCTGTCGCGCGGAAGCGGTTATAGTGTGGCGTCCTCGACGCACGCCCGCCACAACCACGTAAGGCCGATGAAAGCCGTCATCCCGCTCGCAGGGAAGGGAACGCGACTCCGCCCGCACACGCTTCATACGCCGAAGCCGCTCCTGAAGGTCGCGGGAAAGCCGGTTCTGGCCTACATCCTCGACGATCTACTGGAGCTCGGGGTCGAGGAGATCGTCTTCATCGTCGGGTATCTGCGCGAGACCGTGGAAGCGTGGATCTCCGACGAGTATCCCCAGATCGAGGCCCACTACGTCCTGCAGGAGGTGCAGGACGGAACGGCCGGGGCGATCGCCCTCGCGGAGCCCTTCATCGACGAAGATCTGCTGGTCATCTTCGCTGACGCCGTCCTCGAAGTGGACTACGGGCTCGCGAAGACGCTCGGGCAGGAGTACGGGGCGGTGATCTGGGCCAAGGAGGTCGAGGATTACCAGCGATACGGCGTGATCGTCACCAACGACGACGGCACCATGAAGACGATCGTGGAAAAGCCCTCGGAGCCGATCTCCCGTCTCGCGAACATCGGGCTCTACTACGTGCGGGACCACGAGCTGCTCTTCGAGGGTGTTCGTCACACGCTCGCCCAGGATCCCGGCCCCTCGGGGGAGTACTACCTGACCGACGCGTTCCAATACATGGTCGACCAGGGCAGTCGCCTCATCACGGCTCCGGTCGAGGGGTGGTGGGACGCGGGCAAGCCCGAGACGCTGCTCGAGACGAACGGCCACCTCGTCGCCACGCGTCGAGGCGGGGTCGACGGGGCGGCGACGGTCGAAGGCGCCGAGATCGTCGAGCCCGTGCGCATCGAGGCCGGTGCGGTGGTGCGGGGTGGTCGCGTGGGTCCGAACGTGACGTTGGAGGCCGGGGCGGTCGTCGAGCACTCGGACGTGCGAGACTCGGTGGTCGGACCGCAGGCGGCGATCGCTCGGGCACGCCTGTACGACTCGATCGTCGGTGGTCATGCCCAGGTGTCCGGCGTGACCGGCAGTCTGTCGGTGACCGACTACTCGGTGGTCGCCGGGGAGGACTGATCGGCCGACCGGGTCAGCTGTCGGCGAGGCCGGCGGCGAGGAGCACGGTGTAGAGGGCGCGGACGACGCCCGCGCTGCCTCCGACGTTCCGGTACCATTCGTCGGTCGTATGGGCGAGTCCCGCTTCACCGCCGCACCCGATCGTGATCGCCGGTATGCCCCGGCTCATCGGCACGTTGGCGTCCGTGGACGAGCTCGCGAAGACCGGCTGGCGGCCGACCGCGCGGGTTGCGTCTACGGCCGCCTGAACGAGCGGGTCGTCGGGGTTCGTCGATCCAGGCGGCCGATCGCCGATCACGCGCACGGACCAGGTCAGCTCCTGGTGGAGGGGCCCGGCCCGGACGACTTCGGCCCGAATACGCTGCTCCAGCCCGTCCAGACGGGCTCCGTCGGCGCATCGCGTGTCCAGCTCCAGCCATGCTTCCTGCGGGATGGCATTCACGCTCTTTCCGCCGCCGGTTCGAGCGACCGTGAGCGTCAGCTGCGGTGACCCGTCCAGCTCCAGGCCCGCGATGCGGTGGCCGGCGTCGAACAGCGCGTGGATCGGGTTCGGGGTCCCCCAGTCGACCCAGGAGTGGCCGCCGGGCCCCCGGACGGTGATCCGATAGCGGCGGGAGCCGATGCCGCGGACGACGATCCGGTCGAGCCCGGCTCCGTCCAGCGAGATGAAGCCACTGGCATCCGGGCACGCCCCGGACGCCCCGAACAGCTGCTTCACCCCCCGGAGATCCCCGATCCCTTCCTCGCCCACGGTCGCGGCGAAGAGGAGCGGGACTCGGGGCGTCAGACCTTCCGTCTCGAGGGCGCGGCCGATCGCGAGGAGCGTCGCGAGGCCGCGCGCATTGTCGGAGATCCCCGGGCCCTGGAGAAAATCTCCTTCACGACGGACCGACACGTCGGTCTCTGCGGGAAAGACCGTGTCGAGGTGCGCGGAGACTACGAGGGGCGGGACCTCGTCGGCTCCGGGCCAGTGCGCGACCACGTTGCCGGCGGCGTCCACCCCGACGTCCCGAAGGCCCGCTTCGGCCATGAGCTCCGCCATGCGCGCTGCCCGTCTCTCTTCGGCGAAAGGGGGTGCCGGGATCTCGGACAGCTCGACCTGCAGGTCGAGTGTCGATTCGTCCGAGGCGACCAGCGCATCGGCAGCGCGCCGGACCCGAGGCCGGTCAAGCGTCGGTGTCACCGAATCGTCTCCGAGCACAGATGAGGGAACGGCCGGCCGGGCCGCCGATTTACGTTGGTGTTACCCAAAGGTTCGTACCGCGTTACTTGAGCCGGGTATCCTCGCATGAGCCCCGGTGGCAACCTGACTGTACACCGGTGCGGAAGCTCTGCCCACGTTCGGATGACCCAGCGTCCCTCACAGACCCGGATCGTGGCGCGCTCGAGACGAGACGCCTCTTCGGCCTGCTCGTTCCTTATCTTAGTCGTCAGACTCCTCGGAATCGACGACAGGGACCGCACGCATGGAAGAGCAGTCGCTCATTTACGACTGGAACGAGGTCGGCGAGACCTTCGACTGGTCGAACGCACCGGAGATCCAGCTCGACGACGAGACCCTTCGCGACGGGCTGCAGAATCCGTCGGTGGTCGATCCGTCGATCGAGGACAAGATCCGGCTGCTTCACTATATGGATCAGCTGGGGATTCATACCGCGGATATCGGGCTGCCGGGGGCCGGACCGCGGGCGGTCGAGGCCGTCACGGCTCTGGCGAAGGAGATCGTCGACGCGAAGTTGGCCATTCGACCCAACTGCGCGGCGCGCACGGTGGTCGCGGACGTCCGTCCCATCGCCGAGATCAGCCAGGCGGTCGGCATCCCGATCGAGGCCTGCACGTTCATCGGCAGCTCTCCGATCCGGCAGTACGCCGAAGACTGGACGCTCGCCCGGATGCTGCGCGTGACGGAGGAGGCGCTCACGTTTGCCGCCGACGAGGGCCTGCCCGTGATGATGGTGACCGAGGACACCACCCGCGCTCACCCGGATACGCTCCGGGAGCTCTACGGGAGGGCGATCGAGTGGGGGGCGAAGCGCCTCTGTATCTCGGATACCGTCGGCCACGCGACGCCCGCAGGAGCCCGCGCCCTCGTGCGCTTCGTGATCGAAGAGATCGTGAAGCCGTCCGGAGAGGAGATCGGCGTGGACTGGCACGGACATCGGGACCGCGGCTTCGGGCTCGCCAACGCCCTGGCTGCGATCGAGGCCGGAGCGACGCGAGTCCATGGCACGGCTTTGGGAATCGGCGAGCGGTCGGGCAACACCGAGATGGACATCCTCCTCGTCAATCTCAAGCTGATGGGCGTGCACGACGCGGACCTGACGGTGCTGCCCGACTACTGCGAGCTCGTCGCAGAGGCGTGTCACATCCCGCTGGTTCACTCCTATCCGGTCATGGGCGAGGACGCGTTCCGCACCGGAACCGGTGTCCATGCCGCGGCCATCGTGAAGGCGCACGCCAAGGGGGACGACTGGCTCGCGGACCGGATCTATTCTTCGATCCCCGCTTCGATGGTGGGGCGGCGCCAGCAGATCGAGATCGGGCCGATGTCGGGTCTCTCGAACGTGAAGTACTGGCTGCGGGAGCGCGGGTACGACCCCGACGATCGCGAGCTGTGCGATCGCATCTTCCGCGCGGCCAAGCAAACGGATCACACCCTGACGGAAGGAGAGCTGGAAGCCCTCTGCAGGACCGGCTGAGCGCGGTACGGACCGCGGTCAGCCGCTACTCGCGGATGCCGGCGGTCCCACCACGATGATCACTCTGTCCGATAGCATCATGGAATCCAAGTCGAAGCCTGCGGTGCCGCGCGTCCTCGTGGTCGAGGACGAGGCCGACATCGCGGCGCTCATCGCATACCAGCTGACTCGTGAGGGTTTTCGCGTCGAGACGGCGGGGAGCGGTCCCGAAGCCCTGGGCGCCGTCGGTCGGGAGATCCCCGACCTGGTGGTGCTGGACCGCATGCTGCCGGGCCTGAGCGGAGACGAGGTCCTCGCCCGTCTCAAGTCGGAGGCCGCAACCTCGGGGATTCCGGTGCTGATGCTGACCGCGAAGCGGGAGCAGGAAGATCGGATCGAGGGCTTCGAGCTCGGGGCGGACGACTACCTCACGAAGCCGTTCAGTCCCCGCGAGCTGGTCTTGCGGGCGCGAGCGATCCTGCGTCGCGTACAGGAGTCGGGCACTACGTCGGGAGGGCGCATCCTTCGGGCCGGCCCTCTGCGCCTCGACGTCGACGCTCACCGCTTCTCTCTCGATGGTGAGGAGCTCAACCTCACGCCCACCGAGTTCAGGTTGCTGCAGGCCCTCATGGAACGGCGGGGCCGTACCCAGAGCCGAAAGCAGCTCCTGGAGAAGGCCTGGTCCGTGGAATCGGGGGTGTCGGACCGACTCCAGACCCGCACGGTGGACATGCATGTGCGCCGCCTGCGCGCGAAGCTGGGGGACGTGGGCGACTGGATCCAGACCGTGCGCGGGTTCGGCTACCGGCTGAAGGTCCCCGAGGGCGTGGAGTAGGCCCCGGGGCCCGCTGTTCGGGTCCGGGGCCGGGAGCGGAGGCAGGCCCTGGGAGCCGGGCCTGCAAAGCGCCGAGATGCCTCCCTCGGCTCAGCCGTATCGTCCCTCGATGTAGTCGGCCGTCTCGGGCAGCCTCGGGGCCAGGAAGATGTCGTCGGTGGGGCCCATCTCCATCATCTTGCCGAGCAGCATGAAGGCGCACTCCTCACTCGCGCGCCGTGCCTGAGCCATGTTGTGGGTGACGATGAGGATCGTGTACGACCCGCGCAGCCCCCAGATGAGCTCCTCGAGGGCGCCGGTAGCCTCCGGGTCGAGGGCCGACGTCGGCTCGTCCATGAGCAGCACCGAGGGCTTCACGGGAAGCAGCCGCGCGATGCACAGCTTCTGCTGCTCTTCGAGCGAGAGCAGTGTGGCCTTCTTGTTCAGTCGGTCCTTCACGTCGTCCCAGAGAAGTACCTGGCGGAGCGAGTCCTCGACCAGCGCGTCCTCTTCCGCCCGCGAGATTCGCTCCTGCCCCCTGTGCAGACGGTGACTGAACAGAACGTTGTCGCGGACGGAGAGGGGAAGGGGGTTGGGGCGTTGGAAGACCATGCCGACCTCCTTTCTGAGGCGTGCGAGCTCGACGCCCTCCGAGAGGACGTCTTCTCCCATGACCTCGACTTTCCCGGTGGTCCGCACGTAACCGAGTCGCTCGTTCACGCGGTTGATGGTGCGCAGCAGGGTCGACTTGCCGCACCCCGAGGGTCCGATGAGGGAGGTGATCATGCCCTTCTTCACCCGGAAGTCCACGTCGAACAGCGCCTGGAACGTGCCGTACCAGAGGCTCAGATCCCGAGTCTCGACCGCGATGTCAGCCAAAACGCCCCTCCACGTAGTCCCGTGTTCGCTGGTCCTGGACCGGACCGGTGAAGAGATGCTCGGTCTCCCCGATCTCGACGAGCTCGCCCTGGAGGAAGAATGCGGTTCGATCGGCCAGCCGTCGCGCCTGCTGAACGAGGTTGGTGACGAGGATGATGGTGACCTCGTCCTTGAGCTCCCGGAGGACGTCTTCGATCCGCATGGTGGTCACAGGATCCACCGCAATCGAGAACTCGTCGAGCAGGAGAAGCTCGGGATCCTGCGAAAGCGCCCTCGCGATGGTCAGACGCTGCTGCTGACCGCCCGAGAGGAGGCTTCCCAGTGCGCCGAGCCGATCCTTCACCTCGTCCCACAGGGCGGCACGCGTAAGACAGCGCTCCACGATACCATCGAGCTCTGATCGCTTCTTCACGCCCGCGAGACGGGGCGCGAAAGCCACATTGTCGTAGATGCTCATCGGAAGGCCGACCGGGAGTGGGAACACGACCCCCACCTTCTTCCGGAGGGCGTACACGTTTCGGATCGCCGTGATGTCCCGATCCTCGAACCGGATCTCTCCCTGCACGGCCATGGCCGAATCGAACTCCTCCATGCGGTTCAGGGCCCGCAGGAAGGAAGTCTTGCCGCTGTTGGCCGGTCCGATGATGCCGAAGATCTCGTTGGGATAGACGTCGAGGCTGATCCCGTCGAGCGCCGTATGGTCTCCGTAGCGGACCGTGAGGTCGCGAACGGAGAGCTTGGGATGACCTTCTACCATTTCCGCTTGTTCCGCAGGTAGACACGGAATGCGATGGACGTCGCGTTCATCGCGAGGACCATCGAGATCAGCACGAGGGCGACGCCGTAGGGCAGCGCTTCCGGGACGTTGGGCACCTGGGTCGAGACGACGTAGAGGTGAAGCGACATCGCCATCGTCTGATCGAGGACTCCCTGGGGAAGGAACGGGAGAAAGAACGCGGCCCCCGTGAACATGATCGGGGCCGTCTCTCCGGCGGTGCGGGAGACTTCGAGGATGATTCCTGTGAGGATGCCGCTGACGGAGTTGGGGAGCACGACCTTCCGGATCGTCTGCCACCGCGTGGCCCCCATGTTCCAGCAGGCTTCGCGGAACGCATGCGGAACGGCCTGAAGCGACTCCCGCGTGGATACGATGACCACCGGAAGTGTCATGATGGCGAGCGTCAACGCAGCGGCGAGGATGCTCGTGCCGAAGCCCGCGAAGGTCACGAACGCGCCGAGTCCGAACAGCGCGTGGACGATGGACGGGACGCCGGCCAGGTTGATGATCGCCAGGTTGATGGCCCGGGTCAGCCAGTTGTCCGGGGCGTACTCGGACAGGTAGACCGCCGCCGCAACTCCGATCGGTACGGAAGCGATCAGCGCGACCGTGACGATCCAGACCGTACCGACGAGCGCGGGCATGATCCCGCCGGCGGTCATGCCGTTGGTCGGGGCGGTGGTGAGGAACTCCCACGAGAGGATCGGAGTGCCCTTCGAGATCAGGACCGCCATGATGAGGACGACCGGCACGATCAGGAGGATCGTCATCATCAGGAAGAGCACCCTGACCAGCCACTCGACCCGGCGGTTCTGCTCGTCGAGGGGCGTCCGCGCGAACATGCTCATCCCTTGCCTACCCCCCGGACGACCAGGTCCGCCGTCAGATTGATCACGAAGGTGACGAGGAAGAGGAAGATGCCGAGGGTGAAGAGCACGCCGTAGTGATCCGACCCGACGGCGGCGTCCCCGAGCTCCGCGGCAATGGTGGCGGTGAGGGCCCGGACCGAATCGAATGGGCTCGTCGGAATGTTGATCGAATGTCCGCTCGCCATCAGCACGGCCATCGTCTCTCCGAACCCGCGGCCCACGCCGAGCAGCACCGCCGCCGTGAGCCCGTTCTTCGCCGCCGGCAGCACGACCTTGAAGACGACCTGCCACCGCGTGGCACCCATGGCCTCCGCCGCCTCCCGATACGAGTCGGGCACGGCCTTGAGCGCGTCCTCCGCGATCGTGGTCATGATCGGGGCGGCCATGAGGCCGAGGATGAGCCCGGCGTTCAACGCATTCAGCCCCACGGGCACGTTGAACATGTCGATGATGAGGGGATTCATGATCGACAGTCCGATGAAGCCCCAGACGACCGACGGGATCGCTGCCAGCAACTCCACGAGGACCTTCAGTGCCTCTCTCGTGCGGCCGGTCGCGAACTCGGCGATGTAGATCGCGGCACCGAGCGAGAACGGCACGGAGATCAGCATCGCCAGCCCGGTGACGCTCGCCGTGCCTGCGATAAGGGCGAGGATCCCGTAGGTCGGATTGCGGACCGACGTGGGCCGCCACTCGATGGACGTGAAAAACTCCTTCACGTCCATCGGACCCAGGACGAAGTCCAGTCCCTCTCGGGTGACGAATACGAAGATCCCGATGATGAAGACGATGGCCGAGATCCCCCCGACGAACACGCCCACCGCTACGGCGCGATCGACGTACCAGTCCACCCCTCTGGCGTCGAGGTCGGCGTGCATGGTCCGGGAGACCGCCGTGGCGCCGGGGTCAGCGGGCATCCGGACCTCGCAGTGTGAGCATCAGATCCCGCACGCTGAGCTTCACGCTCTTGAGCGCTTCGTCCATCTGCTCCTCGGAGAGGTCCTCGGCGGCCACGAGCGGTGACACCGCGTCCGACCAGTCGAGGAAGAGTGTCCGGAACGGGAGGTGGGGAATGTGCTGTCGAGCCTGGGGGTGCAGCCCGACCACGATGTGCCAGTGCCGAGGCTCCTCGTGAATCGGGCGGAGCAGGGAAGGCCGCTTGCCCCGCATGTCGATTCCGCTGCGGTCCATGAACTCGACGAGCCCGGGGTCGAGATCCCCGGCAGGATTCCACCCGGCGCTCGCGTACGTACCGCTCTCCGGAAACGCCTTGGACGCATAGGCCTCGGCCATCTGCGAGACGCCGTCGTTGCGCTCGTCCAGGAACAGGATCCGGAAGACCTTGGGATCCTTCGTTTCGCCGGTCACCGCGAACAGAGTCTGCTCGCACACGTTCTCGGCCTGTTCCGCCACGCGCTTCAGGAGGTTGATGATCCTGAGGAGGGCGAACACGTCACGGAGAGGAATCTCCTTCCCTTCGCCGGCATCGAGCAGCTCCTCGAAGACCTTCTCCAGCGTGGAGTCGGTCTGCCCCGCCATGCCGTAGGTTTCGCTGGCCAGCTCCGAGTCACCCTCCTGAAACGCCACGAGGGCCTGATGCAGCGTGCGGCGAGCCTGATGACTGATCAGCTCGACGTCGCGAACGATTCGGTCGGGCGGCCGACGCGTGATCTGAATGATCTCGCGGCCGATCGTGCTGGCATAGTCGCCGATCCGCTCGAGTGCGACGTCGAGGCGGAGCACCGCCGATACGTATCGGAGGTGCCCCGCACTCGGTGCATGGCGCACGATGAACGCGTGGCACATGTGGTCGATGTCGCGAATCTTGCGATTGACGCGCCTGTCTCCCAGAACCACGTCGTTGGCGAGGTTGCGGTCCTCTTCGAGGAAGGAGTGGACGGCGTCGCCGACCTGACGCTCGATCAGAACCGACAGGCGACCCACCATTTCACGGATCTCGGTGAGATCCGCCTGCATCCGAGCTTCGTAGTGCGTGCGTGCGGGCTTGTCCACCTCAGACTCCTCGCCGTGGGTGCTAGGTCGGAGTGCGACCTAGGCGCAGGTCATCTCTCGGACCGGTGCATATCCCTTCTCGAGGATGATGCACTGGCCTTCGTCACTGAGAATCCAGTCCATGTACTGCTTGATCGCGCCCTGGGGCTCTCCGCTGGTGTACATGAAGAGCGGCCGGGCGATAGGGTAGGATCCGTCGATCGCAGTGTCCACGGTCGGGGTCACGCAAGCGGCGCCCTCGTCGTTCCTGATGCAGGGCAGGTTGACGTGCTCCGTCGCGTACGCGAGGCCGCTGTAGCCGATGGCACAGGGCGTGTTCTCCACGAGGTCGACCACGTCCTTGGAGCCGTGCATGTCCCGGGAGCCGAGCTTGAACTCCGCCTCGCCGAGAACGGCCTCCTGGAAGTATGCGTACGTGCCCGAATTGTTCTGACGGCTCACACGAACGATCTCCCCGCTGTCGCAGCCGGGCACGGTCACACCGAGCTGGGACCAGCTCTCGACCTCGCCGCCCTCGCCGTAGATGGAGGCCAGCTGTGCGAGGGTGAACTCACCGAGCGGGTTGTCGTGGTGAAGGAAGATGGCGAGCGCGTCGAAGCCGACGATGAACTCGATGGGGTCGTGGCCCTGCGCCTGCGCTGCCTCGATCTCGGTGTCGCGCATCTGCCGACTCGCGTTGGCGATATCGACGGTGCCGTTGATCATGGACGAGATCCCGGTTCCCGATCCACCGCCGCTCACGGCCACGGCCACGGACGGATCGACCATCCCGTACGCCTCTGCCCAGGCCTGGGCGACGTTGACGAGCGTGTCGGAGCCCTTGTTCTGAATGACGGTTCGTTGCGTCCCGTCGCCGCCACAGGCGAGCAAGACGAGGGGGAGTGCCAGGATTGCGAGAAGGCGGTTCATATCAAGTCCCTCGGGTTAGGTCTGCCTTTTACGCCACCGCGTCGTTTGCGGTGCCGGGAAACAGAGTGGTGGTCGTTGCTTTCCGCGAAGCCGCGGAAGCTCCCTTCGAATGGGTCGACGAATCCGAAGGATTCTCGACACCGAGTGCTGCGGGCGCCGCTGTCGGGAGGACCATCCGGATCGTCGTACCCGATCCGACCTGGCTCTCGGCCTGCACGCGCCCGCCCATTCCTTCAATCAAATGCCGCACGATGGCGAGCCCGAGGCCCGTGCCTCCGATGTCGCGCGCCCGGCCCGTGTCCGCCCGGTAGAAGCGCTCGAAGATCCGGGGCAGGGCCCGAGCGGGGATCCCCTCGCCGTCGTCGGAGACCTCGACATGCGCCGACTGCGGCGTCACGCGGTGAGCGCTGACCCGGATGACGCCGCCATCGTCGCTGTGACGGACGGCGTTCTCGAACAGGTTTCTGAAGCACTGCTGGAGTCCCCGGCGGTCCGCGAACACGTCGGCGTCCGACACGACCGACAGCGTGATTCCGCGCGGAGTGGCCATCTCCTCACACATGCTCCACGCGTCGGCCGCGACGTTCGCGACGGAGACAGTTTCGGGCCGAGCGACCCAGCCCCCGGATTCCAGCCGAGACAGGTCGAGGAGGTCGTCGACCAGATTCTGGAGGCGCAGCGCGTTGTTTCGTATCGAGGCGACGAAGCCCTCGCGAAGGTGCTCCGGGATATCCCCCTCCATGAGCGTTTCCGCATAGCCTCGAATGGAGGTCAGGGGCGTCTTGAGCTCGTGCGATGCGTTGGCGACGAAGTCTCGGCGGACGTTCTCGAGCCGCCGAATCTCGGAGACGTCGAGCAGCGTCGTGACGGCTCCGCCGGTATCGAGGGTCCGGGATGACACGATCAGGTAGTCGTCGCCGAAGCGCACTTCCCGCTGGCTGATCGGCCGCACCGCAGATTCGGCGAGGACACGGCGCAGTTCGGTGTGGCGCACGAGCTCCTGGACGGGCGTGCCTTCCCGGACGGAGTCGAGTCCGAGGAGCAGGCGTGCGGCGCGGTTGGTGCGGAACACCCTCGCGTCCTCGGTCAGCGCGACCACGCCTTCCGCCATGCAGTCGATCAGAGCCTGCATGCCGTCGCGCTCGAACTCCAGATCCTTCACGCGCTCCTGCAGCTCGGCGGTGAGACGATTGAACGCCAGTCCGAGCTCGTCCAGCTCCACGACACCGAGAGACTCCGGGGCTCGCTCGTCGAACGCGCCGCCGGCCAGCCTTCGAGAGAGTGCCGCGAGCCGCACGAGGGGGTCGCTCAGCGCACGACTGAAGAGCCATGCGATCAGGAGCGCCACACCCATGGCCATGAGTCCACTCAGGGCGACCGCGGACTGGGCTCGATCCACGGCGCGCTCGATCTCGGTCAGCGGCGCCGCGACTCGGAGAACGATCGGCTGCCCGCCAAGCTCCACCAGTGTGGCGCCGTATACGAGGGGCGTCGCGACCGTCGCCGAAGTGCGCTGCGCAAACGTGACGGAACCGGCGAGCGCTCCTATGACCTCGGGTCGGTCGGAGTGGTTCTCGACTTCGGGAAGGCGCTCCGGGTCCACGTACGAGTCACCCAGGACCACTCCCTCCGCCGACATGAGCGTGACGCGATAGCCGATCCGGTCGGTGATCTCCCGTGCGAGCGCGTCCGGATCCACGTCCCCCGCGCCAGCCAGGATCCACTCACCCAGAGCCAGCTGTCGGCCCAGCTCGTCCTGGAAGGTGTCGACGAGGCCACGTCGAACGCCGGACCCGATCGAAAAGACGGCGACAACGGTCATCAGCCCGACGACGCCCGTGAAGGCGACGAAGAGGCGATGGTGGATCCGCAGACGCCTCCACAGGGCGACGGCCATGGACATCAGGCTCGTGCGATCGCTCGCGTGTTGAACACCGTACTCGGGGCTCCCTGAGAGGCCGGGTCGTATACCCGTCAGGCCAAAATCTACCCGTTACGAAGACGCTCTCAACGCGCCGTCGGGGGCTGTTACAACAGCGTTACAGAGAGTCGAAGCCTGCGAATGGGCCCGAATTGTGCCATTTCTTTTGTAACAGGGCCCCCTCCGTCCCCTGGGTTTTGTAACAGCGGGCTTCCCCTCCGGTGCGGCCGCCGTCCGGGCCGGGGCCGAACACCGGACCCGAGCCGAAGCCCGGGACAGCCCTGTTTCGGCGTCGTCGGGATGTTGCGCCACGGCGTGCGAAGCCGGTAGCCTGTGCCGCCATGGACGCCGACATGCACGACGCGGTCGAGGCTCTGCTCGACGAGGTAGGCACCGAGACCCAGCCCCAGGTGCTGTTCGACGCCGCCCACCTTCGGGGTCAGGTCGCGATCGTGACGGGGGGCTCCAGCGGCATCGGGCGTGCCATTGCCATCGAGCTGGCCCAGTGCGGCGTGCAGGTGGCCTTCTGCTTCCTGGATTCCGGATCGCAATCCCGGCTCGACGCTCAGGAGGTCGCGCGGAAGCTCCGCGAGATGGAGGTGCGCACCTACTTCCGGTCGTGTGACGTGCGGGACAGCCGCGACGTGAACGACTTCGTGGCCGAGGTGCAGGAGGAGCTCGGAGGGATTCAGATCCTCGTGAACAACGCCGGGATCGGACGTGACGGTGCCCTCTGGCGCATGGGAGACCACGAGTGGGAGGCGGTGGTGCGCACCAACCTCGACGGTGCGTTCTTCTTCACCCGGGCCGTGGCTCCCTACATGCGGGCGCAGGAGTACGGGAAGATCGTCAACGTGACCTCGGTGCACGGGATCCGCTCGGAGTTCGGCATCTCCAACTACGCCTCGTCCAAGGCGGGTCTGATCGGCCTGACGCGCAGCGCAGCTGTCGAGCTCGGTCCGATGAACATCAATGTGAACGGTGTGGCTCCGGGCTATATCCGCACCACCCGTCTCACCGACGGGGTGTCTCCGGAGGTCCTGGATCGGGCGAGGGAGCAGGCTCCGCTCGGGCGCCTCGGCGATCCGCAGGACGTGGCCGGCGTCGTGCTCTTCCTCTGCTCCGAGTCCGCCCGCCACATCACCGGCGTCGTCATCCCGGTGGACGGGGGCTATCTCCTCTGAGGGCTCGGCCCGGGCGTGCGGCCCGGGCGCGCCGTGCTCCGGGAAGGAGCCTCGTCCGCCGGGAATCGCCGCAGGTCCGTTGCCGGAAGCGCCGGGCGGCCGCAAACTGCGCGGATGCAAATCCTTCGACAGATCTCGTCCGTCATCGACGGGCTGAACGACCGCATCGGGGTCGTGATCCGCTGGATGGCCCTCGCCATGGTGCTCATCGGCGCCGTGAGCGCGGTCGTCCGCTATTTCGCCCGCTCTCAGCAGTGGACGCTGAACCTGACGCCCGCCACCGAGGCGCAGTGGTATCTGTTCAGCCTCATCTTCCTGCTCGGGGCCGCCTACGGACTCAACCACGACGTCCACGTCCGGGTCGACGTCATGTACGAGAGGATGAGCCCGAAGGTGCAGGCGATCATCGACATGGCCGGAACGATCCTCTTCCTGATCCCGTTCTCGGTCATGATGCTCTACGTCTCGTTCCCCGCGGTCCGCGTGTCGTGGAGCGTGCGCGAGATGTCGCCGGATCCAGGAGGGCTGCCGCGCTATCCGATCAAGGCGCTCATCCTGGTCTCGTTCGTGCTGCTGCTCATGCAGGCGTTCAGCCAGATCGTGAAGCAGGTCGACGTGATCGCGGGCAACGTGCCCGAGCTGGATCACCACGAAGGTGAGCCGGAGGCGCACGTATGAGCTTCTGGGGCCCGGCGATGTTCGTCGCGGTGCTGGCGATGATCTTCACCGGCTACCCGGTGGCGTTCGCGCTCGGCGGCACCGCCCTCATCTTCGCGCTCCTCGGGCAGGCGTCCGGCGCCTTCGACATTCCGCTGCTCTTCGCGCTTCCGGAGCGGACGTTCGGCACGATGTCGAACTTCACGCTCCTCGCGGTTCCGTTCTTCATCTTCATGGGGACGGTGCTGGAGAAGTCGAAGCTGGCCGAGCAGCTCCTCGAGACGATCGGCGTGCTCTTCGGACGTTTCCGCGGCGGCCTGGCGATCGGCGTCATCTTCGTCGGCGCCCTGCTCGCGGCCGCCACCGGCGTCGTCGGAGCGAGCGTGACGGCGATGGGGCTCATCTCCCTGCCCGTGATGCTGCGCAACGGGTACAAGGAGGAGATCAGCCTCGGCGTGATCTCGGCGTCCGGCACGCTCGGACAGATCATTCCGCCGTCGATCGTGCTCATCGTCCTGGGTGACCAGATGGGCGTGAGCGTCGGGGACCTCTTCCGGGCCGCCCTCATGCCCGGCCTCGCGCTCACGGGCGCCTATGCGGTCTACGTGGCCGTGATCGCGTTCGTGAAGCCCACGGTCGCACCCGCGCTTCCCGACGAGATGCGCGTGACCGGCGGAGAGCTGCTCAAGCGCGTCGTGCTCTCGCTGCTGCCACCGCTCACGCTGATCGTGGTCGTGCTGGGGAGCATCTTCGCCGGTGTGGCCACGCCCACCGAGGCGGGGGCGCTGGGTTCGGTCGGTGCGATGGTGCTCGCGGCGATGAACCGTTCGCTGTCGTACCCAGCGCTGCGGGACGCGATGGAGGAGACCAGCCGCCTCACGATCATGGTGATATTCCTCCTGATCGGCTCGACGGCGTTCGCGCTGGTCTTCCGGGGCTTCGACGGCGACATCTGGATCGAGACGATGCTCACCGGTATCCCCGGTGGGGCGCTGGGCTTCCTGCTCGTCGTGAACCTGGTCGTCTTCCTGCTCGGCTTCTTCATCGACTTCTTCGAGATCGCCTTCATCATCGTCCCTCTCATCGTTCCCGCGGCGCAGATCCTCGGCGTGGATCTCACGTGGCTCGGCATCGTGCTGGCGGTGAACCTGCAGACGTCGTTCCTCACGCCGCCGTTCGGATTCAGTCTCTTCTATCTCCGGGGCGTGACCCCGCAGAGGATTCCGACGACCTCGATCTATCGGGGCGTGGTCCCGTTCATCGCCATCCAGCTCGTCGTCCTCGGCTCCCTCATCTGGATTGCCGTGCCCAAGTAGGGCGAAGAGACATCGCGCTTGAGCGCAGGGGGAGGTGGCCGGACGGTCGCCTCCCCCTCGTTTTTCCTGTTGCCCGGCGTCGAGCATGGGCCTGACGAAACCCCCGCGCGTACCCGCCCGTAGGGCCTCTCGGACAATTCCTCGTACTCGTGGAAGAAAATGCCGAGAGGCGAATACCTGGGGGAATTCGAGCAGATGGTCATGCTGGCGGTCGCACGCCTGGGAGACGGGGCGTACGGCATGGCGATCCTCGACGAGATCCAGACCCGCACCGGGGCCGACGCCGCCGTGGCTTCGGTCTACGCCGCGCTCGACCGGCTTGAGCGCAGGGGCTTCGTGTGCTCCACGATCGGTGACCCGACGCCGGAGCGCGGCGGCCGTGCGAAGCGCTTCTTCGCGCTGGAGCCCGCGGGCGCCTTCGCGCTGACCCGGTCCCGCTCCGCGATCGAGGCCCTCTGGGACGGTCTCGAGCTCCCCACGGACGGCGCCCCGTGAGCACGCCTTCTGCGTCGCGCGATCCGCGGCGTTCGAGCGCACCGCCCCGCTGGGCCGAGCGCCTCCTCTCGGCAGCGCTCCCGTGGCAGTACCGCGAGGAGCATCTCGGCGATCTGGCCGAGGGGCATCGCCGAAAGGCCTCCCACGACCGCGCCGCGGCAGATCGCTGGTATCGGAGCCAGGCGCTCCGATCCCTCCCACACGCATTCCGACTTCGACTTCAGCTCAGGAAGGACGCTCCGGCGTCCGTGGAACCGATGGACACACTGGCTCAGGACATTCGCTTCGCGCTTCGCTCGCTCGTGAAGAGCCCCGCCTTCGCGGTCGTCTCGACGATCACGCTCGCGCTCGCGATCGGCGTGAACACCTCGATCTTCTCGATCGTGAACGCGATCGTCTTCGCCGAGCTGCCGATGGCGGACTCGGACGAGGTCGCGCTGGTGCGTGGGGTCAATGCGGAGCTCGGGATCGATCAGGGAAGCGTGTCGCCCGGCGACTACCTGGACCTCGTGGACCGGCAGCAGAGCTTCACGTCGCTGGCCGCGCTCACGGAGCGGCGCTTCGTATTGACCGGTCGCGGGCAGCCCGAGCGTGTGCAGGGCCTCGCGGTAACGGCCGGACTCGTCGACACCTGGCGCCTGCCCGTGGTGCTGGGGCGCTCCTTCGCGGAGGGCGAGGACCGGGAGGGCGCCGAGCGGGTGGCCATGCTCACGCACGGCTACTGGCAGGATCGCTTCGACGGGAGCCCGGGCGTGCTGGGCACGACGCTGTCCCTGGATGGGCGCGAGCACACCATCGTGGGTGTGACGGGCCCCGAGCTGGAGTTCGCCAGCTTCGCGAACGCACAGGTGCTCGTGCCCATGGTTCTCGAGACGGTCTCCGAAGATCGGAGCTCGCGCTATCTCTTCGTTTCCGGCCGTCTGGCCCCCGGTGTGACCCAGGAGATGGCGGAGGAAGACGTCCGCAGCGTCGGGGCGGCGCTGGCTGCCGAGCATCCGGAGCAGAATCGCGGCTGGGCGCTGTGGTCCGCGCCGGTACTGGAGTCGATGATGGACGACGACGGCCGGCGCATTCTGCTCATGCTTCAGCTCACGGTGGGGATGGTCATCCTGATCGCGTGCGCGAACGTGGCCAACATGCTCCTGGCCCGGGCGACGGCCCGGGCGCGCGAGTTCGCAGTTCGGGCGGCGCTCGGGGCAGGCCGCCGACGGATGATCCGTCAGCTGCTCACCGAGAGCCTGATGATCTCGCTTCTCTCCGCGGCCCTCGGATTGGGCATCGCGTACGGGCTCAACCGTACGCTGATCTGGATCTCGGCCGGCATGGAGGTCGCCTTCATCATGGCCGAGCTGGACGGGCGCGTGCTCGCCTTCACGCTGCTCGTGTCCCTGGTCGCGCCGCTGGTCTTCGGACTGGTGCCGGCGCTGCGGGCGTCCGGCCTCAGCGCTTCGTCGGCGCTGCGGGACCGTGGCTCGACGGACGGCGGGCGCTCGGGGCGTCGGATGCGCTCGGGTCTGGTTGCCGCCCAGGTCTCCCTGGCGCTGGCGCTCATGGTGGTGGCCAGCCTGCTGACCCGGACCGTCTACTACATGGATGCCCGTCCGATGGGCTTCGATCCCGTCGGACTCCTGACGGTGCGGCTGGATCTGCCCGAAGCGGGCTACGAGGACGACACGTCCCGCCGGCAGTTCTTCACGCGCGTGCAGGAGGAGCTGGGCGCCGTTCCGGGATTCGGCACGAGCGCGCTCGTGAGCGCGCTTCCGGGTGCCGACTTCGGGGCGCTGCGCTCCGTCGAGATCGAGGGATACGAGCAGGCCCCGGACCGTGCCGCGCCCACGGTGCTCTTCAGCACCGTGTCGCCGGGGTATTTCGACGTGCTCGGGCTCGAGCTCCAGCGTGGCCGTGACTTCGCGCGCATGGACGACGAGAGCTCCTTCCCGGTCGCGATCGTGAGTCGGTCGGTGGCCGATCGGTACTGGCCGCAGGGGGAGGTCGTGGGTCGCCGCTTCCGCACGGCCGGGACCGAGGAGTGGTTCGAGGTGGTGGGCGTCGTGGGGGACGTTCGCTCCTCCTCGGAGACGGAGCTGCCCTCGCAGAACGTCTACGTGCCGCACGCGCAGGATCCCCGGAACGGGATGTACGTGGTCTCTCGCACGACCACCGATGCTTCCGTCGTCGCCGGTTCCGTGCGAGATGCGGTGTGGCGTGTCGACTCCGGTCAGCCGGTGGGGCTGATCCGCACCCTGGAGCGGGCCCACTACGAGCGCCGTGCCAGCAACTACGCGCTGCTGACCCTCTTCGTCACCTTCGCGGTCTTCGCGCTCATCATGGCCTCCGTCGGCATCTACGGCGTCATGGCGTACTCGGTCTCGCAGCGGAAGAACGAGATCGGGCTCCGGATGGCGCTCGGGGCCGAAGCCGGCCGGGTTCGCTGGATGGTCGTGTCGCAGGGTGCGCGTATCCTGGCGCTGGGTATCGTGATCGGCCTGGGGGCGGCTTTCGCGCTCAGCCGGCTCGTGGCGGGCATCGTGGTCGGGATCAGTCCGACGGATCCGCTGACCTTCATCGGGGTGCCGGCGGTGCTGGCCGTGGTGGCGCTCGTCGCGAACCTGATTCCCGCCCGGCGCGCGACGCGGATGGATCCGGCCTCCACGCTTCGAGCGGAGTAGCGTTCGACTCGGTCGGTGGTGGAGGGGGAGGGTGGGGCGGTAACATGGTCGACCCGCCACCCCCTCTCACCGTGACCCCCGATGCCCGCGACCACGCCGCCCGACCCCACGCTCGTGACGGCCTGGACCGGTGGCCGCCGGAAGCTGGGCCGTGATCCGGTCCTCGGGCCGTGGGTGCGCCAGATCGGGACGATCCGGCTGGTCGATACGACGGAGGTCGGAGACCCCTTCGCCTATCTGACCCGGGCCATCTGCTACCAGCAGCTCGCGGGCAAGGCGGCCGCGACGATCCACGGACGGGTCGTCGAGGCGCTGAAGGGCGAGGTGACGCCGGCGAGGGTCCTGGGGGCACGCGAGACGACGCTGCGGAAGGCCGGGCTCTCCAGGAACAAGCTCGCCGCCATCCGAGACCTCGCGTCGAAGATCCGGTCGGGCGAGGTCGAAGTGCACGATCTGGAGGATCACTCCGACGACGAGGTCGTGCGGCGCCTCACCCGTGTCCGCGGCATCGGCGAGTGGACGGCCCAGATGTACCTCATGTTCCGGATGCACCGGCCGGACGTCTGGCCCACGGGAGACCTCGGTGTCCGCCAGGGCTATGCGAGGGCACACGGGCTGGAGGCCGCCCCCGGCGCCAGGGAGCTCGAGCCCCTCGGAGATGCCTACCGGCCCTGGCGGAGTGCGGCCGCCTTCTATTGTTGGCGTATCCTCGAGACCGAGCTGCTGGAGACGGAGGTGCCATGAGTCGCCGAACGACCCCCCTGACCGACGAGCTCTACGCGTACTACCTGGAGATGTCCGTCCGGGAGAGCGACGTGCACCGCCGGCTCCGTGAGGAGACCGGAAAGCTCGAGAGGGCGAACATGCAGATCAGCCCCGAGCAGGGGCAGTTCATGACGCTCTTCGTGGGTGCCATGGGTGCGCGCCGGGCGATCGAGGTCGGCACGTTCACGGGATACAGCGCGCTGTGCATCGCGCAGGGACTTCCCGACGACGGGGAGCTGATCGCGCTCGACATCGACGAGGAGTGGCCCTCGTTCGGCAAGCGCTACTGGGCGGAGGCCGGCGTGGGTCACAAGATCCACTTCCGGCCCGGTCCTGCGGTTCACTCGCTGGACGCGCTCCTCGAGCAGGGGCGCGAGGGCGACTTCGACTTCGTCTTCATCGACGCCGACAAGGAGAACCTCGACGCGTACTACGAACGCGCCCTGCGCCTCGTTCGCCAGGGCGGCGTGATCGCGGTCGACAACACCCTCTGGGACGGCAAGGTGGCGGATCCGTCGGTGCACGACGCTTCGACGAAGGCGATCCGGGGCTTCAACGCGACCGTGATCGACGACGGGCGCGTCGAGCTCAGTCTGGTGCCGATCGGTGACGGGGTGACGCTGCTGCGGAAGAAGTAGGGGGGGCACGCCGCGCCCCTTTCACAGGGCATACGAATGTCTTACCTTGTGTAAGGAAAAACAAGAGAGGTAAGACATGCCCCAGGCTCGACTGAGCTCGAAGGGACAGCTCGTGATCCCCAAGGAAGTTCGGGAGTTCCTGCACGTTCGCGCGGGTGACCGGATCGACTTCGTGGTTCGGGACGACGGCGAGGTCGTGATCCGCCCCGCCGTGACCGATCTCACGGATCTTCGCGGCCTGCTCGCGCGCAGGGACGGGCGCGTCCTGACGGTCGAGGAGATGAACGCGGCGATCCGCGAAGGTGCCGACGGCCGTTGATCGGACTCGACACCAACGTCCTCGTCCGGTATCTGACCCTCGACGATCCGCGACAGGCGAAGATCGCGACCGAGGTGATCGAGGGTGCCACGACCGCGGGCGAGCCGCTCTTCGTGAGCACGGTGGTCATGTGCGAGGTGGTCTGGGTCCTCGAGCGGGGGTACCGCTTCGATCGGGCGCACGTCGAGCACGCCATCGATGCTCTCCTGAGGACCGCGCAGCTCCATTTTCGAGAGAAGGATCTGCTGCTCGCCGCCCTCGCCGACTACCGCGGCGGAAGCGGCGACTTCGCGGACTACGTTATCGGGCGCGATGCTGCGGCGGAGGGGTGCTCCCGCACCGTGACCTTCGACCGGGCGCTGGCGCCGAGCCCCCTCTTCGAGGTCGTCTGACGGGCGATCCCCTCCGAGCGGTGGTCTCCTCCGGCGGTGGTTTACGCCAGCAGGAGGCCTCTCCCCGATGACGAAGGCCCGCCGCCCCGAGGGGCGGCGGGCCTTTCCGATCGAGAGCCTCGAGGAAGCATCCGGCCGGGGCGCTTGCCCGGTCCGGCCACTCGACTCCGCCGGCTCAGACCCTCGTGAGTGCCGAGTTCTGGTAGTAGAGCTCGTTGCCCTGGGCGTATGACCACTGCACGTCGCGGAAGGCCCTGTACGACTCGTATACGCGTCGGAAGGACTCGTCGGCGGCCGACTGCTCCTCGAGGTACGCGTTCGATTCGCGCCAGGCGGCGTCCATGATGTCCTGCGAGTACGAGCGCACCGTGACGCCGTGGTCGTTGACCAGACGCTGGAGCGCGAGCGGGTTCGCGTTGTCGTACGCTGCCAGCCGGTCCGCGAACGTCTCGCCGCACACCGACTTCAGGACCTCCTGGTACGCGGGCGGCAGCTCGTTGAATGCGTCCATGCTGATGAGCAGCCCCATCGTCACGCCGGGCTCCCACCAGCCGGGGTAGTAGTAGTTCTTCGCGACCTGGTAGAGCCCGAGCTTCTCGTCGTCGTACGGGCCGACCCACTCCGTGGCGTCGATCGCACCGCGCTCGAGCGCCGGATAGATCTCGGAGGCCTGCAGGTTCTGCACGGTCACGCCTAGGCGCGCCATGATCTCGCCGCCGATGCCGGGAATCCGGAAGCGAAGTCCGGCCAGGTCCGAGAGACCCCCGATGGGCTCGCGGAACCACCCGCCCATCTGGCCACCCGTGGAGTTGCACGGGAAAGAGATGACGCCGAAGTCGGCGTAGATCGAGTTCAGCAGCTCGAGGCCGCCGCCGTGCATCATCCACGAGTATTGCTGACGCGTGGTGAGGCCGAACGGGATCGCGGTATCGAACGCGAGCGCCGGATTCTTCCCTATGTAGTAGTAGCCCGGCGAGACGCCGCACTGGACAGTGCCCTGCATGACTGCGTCCATGACCTGAAGGCCGGGCACGATCTCGCCGGCTGCGTAGACGCGGATGGTGAAGTTGCCGCCGGTCAATGCTTCGACCCGCTCGGCCACCCGGACGCCGGCGCCGTGAAGCAGGTCCAGCGAAGGCGGAAAGCTGGTCGCCAGCCGCCAGCTGACGCGCGGACCGCTGATGCCGGCCGCCTCGCCGCCGCTCTCGGCCTCTCCACCCCCGCCCCCACAGGCGCCGAGCGCTGCTGCTCCCGCCGCGCCGGCTCCCGCCTTCCTGAGGAAGTCCCGTCTCTTGATCGTCATGTGTGGGCCCTGTTCTCCCGGGTCTCGGTTCGCATGGTTCACCGTCGCCATGTCCGATGCGGCGCGCGGAGCGACATGAAGTAACGGAGCGGACCCGCTCCGGCAATCACCCTCGCCCTGCGATCCGACTCGTCCTCCGGATGCCGGGCCGGCGTCAGGCAGCCGAGGGCGGGGACGCCCGATCCCACTCGACCTGACCGTCGACGAGGTGGATCACGCGGCGGCAACCGGAGGCGATCGTCTCCTCGTGGGTCACGATCACGAATGCAGTGCCGGAACGCTCGTTGAACGACTGCAGGAGCTCCATGACCTGAGCGCTGGTCTCGGTGTCGAGGTTTCCGGTAGGCTCGTCCGCGAGGACGAGGATCGGATCGACCACGAGGGCGCGCGCGATCGCCACGCGCTGTTGTTGACCGCCGGAGAGGTCGGTGGCCCGGTAGCGGGCGCGATCCGAAAGGCCGACCTGATCGAGGAGGTCGGCGGCTCGCTCACGGATCCACGGTCTCGGGCGCCCGTGCCGGGCGAGCAGCGGCATCATCACGTTCTCGAGGGCGGAGAAGGCAGGAAGCAGGTGGTGGAACTGGAACACGAAGCCGAGGCGACTTCCACGGAAGTCCGTCCGCTCGGCGTCGGAGAGCGGCCCGGTGTCGTGGCCGTCGATGAGGATCGTGCCCGCGGTCGGTCGATCGAGCAGGCCGACCAGGTTGAGGAGCGTGGTCTTGCCGGATCCGGAGGGGCCCGTCAGCGCGCAGAACTCTCCGGGCGCGACCGAGAGGTCGATCCCCTTCAGGACCTCCGTGACCACCCGCTCGCCGTACGTCTTCCAGATCTGGCGTGCCTCGAAGACGGGGGTACGGGTGTTGTCCCCGCCGTTATCCATTGCGGATCACCGTGGCCGGGTCCATGCGCGTCGCATCCCGGGCTGGAAGGACCGCAGCCAGGAGCCCCACGGTCATGGCCACCGCTACCGAGCGCCCGTACAGCCAGCCCGTGAGGGCGACCGGGAAGGTCGCCGAGCCGTCGGGGTTTCGGGCCATCGAGGCGAAGAAGAGGGCGAGGAAGGTGCCGATCGCGATGCCGATGAGGGAGCCCAGCACCCCGAGGACCGCGCCCTGGATCAGGAAGATCCGCGTGACCGAGCCGGCCCGGGTGCCCGTCGCCCGAAGGATGCCGATCTCGCGCGCCTTCTGCACCACCGAGACGGCGAGGACGCTCGCGATGCCGAGGGCGACCGCCAGAATCACGAAGACCTGGATCATCACGCTCGACATGCTCTGCGAGCGCAGGCCTACCAGAAGGTCGCCGTTCTGCGTCATCCAGCTCTCCGCGGCGAGCCCCGTGCGGTCTTCGATCCGGAGCGCCGTCGCCTCGGCGCCGAAGATGTCGGTCCCTGTGAGCTCGAGCGCAGACACGCCGCCGTTGAGGTCGAACAGCGTCTGCGCGCCCCGGAGGGACACGAAGACCAGACTCTCGTTGAGCGTGTTCGAGTTGTAGTCGAAGATGCCCGAGACCGTGTACACGCCTCCACGGTCCCCGGCGGCCTGGATGCGGATCCTCCCTCCCACGCCGATCCCGAACTTGCGTGCCATCTCGGTTCCCACGACGGCGCGCGCGCCGTCCAGGTCGAAGCTGCCTTCGACGAGGCGACCCACGATGTCGACGATCGTCTGATAGCTTTCGAGCTCGATCCCCCGCACCGAGATCGCGATCGAGCCCTGGCCGCGGACGGCGATCGCCGGTCCCGTGACGGTGGGTGCCACGCCTACCACACCCGGCATGTCGCCGAGGCGGGACTCGATCTCCCGCCAGCCGTCGATCACGCGGACCCGCTGCGGCGGCCGCTCCATCGTGACGGCCTGCAGGGCGCCGCCGCCCGCGGAGAGAACGCGGGGTATCTCCTCGGGCGCCCGAACGATGACGTGCGCCTGACTGCCCAGGGTGCGATCGATGATGCTGTTCTGGAGTCCGGTGATGAGCGCCGAAAGGAAGATGATCACGCCCACGCCGACACCGATCCCGGCGAGAATCAGGGTCGTCTGGACCCCCTGATCCCGGAGGTAACGCAGGGCGACGAAGAGCTCGAACGGCATCAGCTTCCGGGTTCGGAACCGACGATCCGAACGCGGTCGCCCACCTCGTCGGCCGACGCCGAAAGCACGATGGGCTCCTGCGGCTCCACGCCGGAGCGGATCTCGACGTATCCCTCGGCGCGTAGCCCGATATCCACCGCGCGTCGCTCGAGTCGGCCCTCGCGCACGACTCCTACCCACGGGTCCGCAGTCCCCAGGCCCTGCACCGCGTCTTCGGGTAGTACGGACGCGCGTGCCTTCCGGCCCGTCTCGATGTTGACGGAAACAGTCATCTCGGGGCGGAGGTAGTCGGGCGGCATCGCCACGGCCAGGCGGACCTCCACCGTCCCCTGCGTCGCATCGACGGACGGGGCGATGAGGGAGACGGTCGCTGGAAACGTCCGGTCCGGAAACGCGTCCGCCGAAGCGACCGCGGGGGCTCCGATCTCGAGGCGACCCAGGTTCTCCTCTCCCGGGAAGACCGAGAGCTCGGAGGGCCCGTCGAACGCCATCTCCAGCAGAATCCGACCCGGCGAGACGGCGTCGCCCGGCTCGACCGAGCGCGTCAGGACAGTGCCGGGGGCGGGGGCCGTGACCCTCGTCAGCGCGAGTCGGGCCCGCGCCGCCTCGAGGGCCGCCCGAGCCCGGGCGACCGAGGCCGGCTCGCCGTCCGGTCCCGCCTCGGCACGGAGAGACTCGAGGCGGCTCGCCGCGTCGGCGGCACGCTGCTCCGCCTGCTCGAGGCGCTGCGGGTTGAAGCCTCCTTCCTCGAATACGGCACGGATCCGCTCCAGATCCCGGGCCGACTGGATCGCTTCCCGCTCCGCCTCGGCCACGGCGTACCGCGCGGTGGCTTCCGTCTCGGTCAGCTGGGCTTCCGCCTGCCGCACGGCTGCCGCCGCCTCACGATCCTCCAGCCGAACGAGCACGTCTCCGCGAGTGACGCGATCGCCTTCACGGACCCGCACCTCGAGCACGGTACCCGCCACCGAGGCTCCCAAGGAGGCGCGCGAGGGAGCGCGGACGCGCCCGACGACCGCTAGCGTCTCGACGATGTCCCGGGGCTGGACGGTCGCGACCCGAACCTCCGTGGGGGCCAGGGCACGTCGCGTCACGAAGACCGCGATCAGGAGGAGCGCCGCAGCGACCACCCAGCGGGGCTTCGGGAGGCGGACAGGGCTTCGCTCGGCGAGGGTCATGAGTCCGGGGCCGGAGGCGCGGGTCGAAGGTGGGGATGCGACGGGTAATGTCGATAATCCATGGCCGGTGGACCACGGCACCGTCGCGCCGATCGGCGAAGCCTTCTACCCTACCGCGCATGCATGCCGACCCCTTGCTCCCCGTGGTCGCGGCGACCACGCTCGTGCTCCTCGGGGTCGGGCTGGCGCTACGGCGCCTCCGTCAGCCGCACGTCCTCGCCTATCTCCTCGCCGGGGTGGCGCTGGGCCCCCACGGTCTCGGGATCTTCGCGGACCCCGATTCGATCTCCCGTCTGGGCGACTTCGGGATCATCCTGCTCCTCTTCTTCGTCGGAATGGAGATGTCGCTCCCGCGACTCGCGGCCAACTGGCGCATCGCGGTGCTGGGCACGCTTCTCCAGATCCTGTTGAGCCTGGGGTTGGTCGCCGCGCTCGCGCTCGCTCTGGATTGGCCCCTCGCCCGGGCCGTGCTGATCGGATTCGTCATCTCCCTGTCCAGCACGGCGGTGGCGGTATCGATGCTCAGCGTGTGGGGACATCTCGACACGAAGCTCGGGCTGGACGTCCTCGGGATCCTCATCGTGCAGGACCTCGCCGTTGCTCCGATGCTCCTGACCCTCGGCTTCCTTTCGAGGGCCGGCGGAGGTGTCGAAGGGCACATCGCACGCCCCATACTCGGCGTACTGCTGATTCTCGCCTTCAGCGTGTGGCTGCTTCGCCGGGAACGCATCTCGCTCCCGTTCGGCGACCGTCTCCGGGGCGATCACGAGCTGCAGGTCTTCGCTGCCGCGTTCATCTGCACTTCGTCCGCGCTCGTGACCGTATTCTTCGAGCTCTCCACCGCACTCGGCGCCCTGATCGCCGGCGTCATCGTCGCCTCGGCGGACGAGATCGAGTGGGTGTCGCGTTCGCTGGAGCCCTTCCGGGTAATGCTGGTGGCCCTCTTCTTCGTTTCGATGGGGCTCCTGCTCGACCTCCACTTCGTGGCGGCCAACGTCGGGCTGCTGAGCGTTCTGATCGGCGGCCTCTTCCTGACCAACACCTTCGTGAATGCGGGAATCGTCCGCCTCTTCGGCCGCAGGTGGCCGCATGCCCTGTTCGCGGGGGCCATCCTCGCTCAGGCCGGTGACTTCAGCTTCGTTCTGGCGGCCATCGGCTTCGAGGGGGGCCTCATCTCCGACTACGGCTATCAGCTGACCGTGGCGGTCATCGCGGGCTCGCTTCTGCTCAGTCCCCTCTGGGTGGCACCGTTCCGTGCTTTCGCCCGGCGCGACGAAGCCTAGGAGTCCTGCCGGGGACCGAGGTGCCGAGCGGCTGCCTCACGAGGAGACCGTGTGGATCGTCTGCGTTGGGAATGCGAACTCGAGGCCCTCGGCGTTGAAGCGCCCCAGAATCGCGAGGTTGACCGCGGTCTGGACGCCCATGATGTCGGCTCCCTTCGCGATGTAGTAGACCAGCGTGATCCCCAGGGCGAAGTCGCCGAAGTCATTGAAGCCGACGACGATGTTGTCGTCCGTGTCGTCACCCTGCGCCTCGACGATCTCCTGGAGCAGGTCCATCGCCCGCTGCATGCGAGCCTCGGAGGTGTCGTACGTGAGGCCGAGCTTGAGGACGACCTTTCGGCTGGGCTCGCGTGAGATGTTCTCGACGGGCGAGTCCGCGAAGCGCGAATTCGGAATCGAGACTTCGCGTCCGGCCAGCGTCCGGAGCCGAGTGCTTCGGATCCCGATCTCGGTCACGGTGCCGTCGTAACCGCTGATGACGATGCGGTCCCCCATCGTGAACGGCCGGTCGGTGAAGATCGTGAAGCCGCCGAACACGTTGGAGACCGTGTCCTTCGCGGCCATCGCGAGGGCCAGTCCGCCGATGCCCAGGCCGGCGATGAGGGCCATCACGTCGTAACCGGCGTTGTTCAGCGCGACGATCACGCCCACGATCCAGATCGCGCCCTTGCCCCCGCGGCGTGCGATGGGCAGGAGCTGGTCGTCGAGATCGGTTTCGCTCGAGGCGGTGAGCGGCTTCAGGATCCCGGCCACGACCGCGTCCCACAGGCGCACGATCGCCCATGTGACGGCGAGCACCATCGCCGCCTGGGTCGCCGACCAGAGGAACTGCTCCGCGCCGGGCGGAAGCGTGAGCGTCTGCACGGCCAGCCAGAAGCCGAGGACGGTGACGATCACGACGATCGGCTCGTCGACGGTGTCCACCAGGAAATCGTCGAATTCCGTCTCGGTCCGCCTCGCCGCCCGGTGGATGACCGCGCTCACGATCCAGTACACGGTCTTGCCGACGAGGACGGACGCGACCGCGATGGCCGCTGCGAGCGCCCACGCCGCGATGGTGTTTCCGTAGAACGTCTGGGAGAGGAACTCCGGCATGACAGGCTCCGGGAGGGCCGAGTGTGATCGAACTCGGGGACAATCTGGTGCAGGCGGGCCCAAGCGTCATGGGTTCGGCTGGCGCGAATCCGGGACGGGCCGGATCTTCCGGGTCCGACTCCTGCCTTCCGCCGCTCACGAGGTCCGCACGATGCGTCGCACCCGCTCCGGTACCGCGACTCCCGCTTCACGCACGAGCCCCGCACGGGTCGAAGGTCGCCGCGGCGTCGTTCTCCGGCACCTCGTCACCGCCTTCCTCCTCGCACCGCTCGCGTCGCCCTTGTCGCTGGAGGCGCAGGACAACGGGGGCGCGCGATCGAGCGGGGGCATGGTGGCGTCCCAGCAGTGGATCGCGAGCGAGGTGGGTGCGGAGGTGCTCGCCCAGGGGGGCAACGCGGTCGACGCGGCGATCGCGACCGGGTTCGCCCTGGCCGTCACGCACCCGACGGCGGGCAACATCGGCGGTGGCGGCTTCATGGTGATCCGTTTCCCGAACGGTCAGACGACGGCCCTCGATTTTCGGGAAAAGGCGCCGCTCGCCTCGTTTCCGGAAATGTGGCTCGACGAGAGTGGTGAGTACTCCTCGGAGAAGCATCACCGAAGCCACCTGGCGGTGGGGGTGCCGGGCACCGTCGCGGGCTTCGACAAGGCACATCGGCTGTACGGCCGCGCCGAGTGGCGGGACCTGGTCGATCCGTCGGTGGAGCTCGCCGAGGACGGCTTCGAGCTGAGCGAGGCTCTCGCGGGCTCGATCGGACGGTTCGCGACGGGGAGGGGGAGTCGCTACGAGGCGACGGTCGCGGCTCTCACGAAGGACGGGCAGCCGTACGATGCGGGTGAGACCTGGCGGCAGCCCGACCTGGCGCGTTCGCTCGAGCGGATCCGGGACCACCGCCGCGATGGCTTCTACCGCGGCGAGACGGCCCGGCTCATCGCCGAGGAGATGCGCCGTGGCGGCGGGATCATCACCGAGGAGGACCTCGAGCGGTATCAGGCGAAGGAGCGCACACCGGTTCACGGCACCTACCGCGGATACGACATCATCTCGATGCCGCCCCCGAGCTCGGGCGGGGTGGCCATCGTGACGATGCTCAACGTCCTCGAGGCCTACGATCTGCGCGCCATGGGGCACAACAGCGCGGCGTATGTGCACCACGTCTCCGAGGCGATGCGGCGGGCCTTCCGCGATCGGGCCGAGTACCTCGCCGACGCCGACTTCGCCGACGTGCCGCTCCGCTGGCTGACGAGCAAGGAGCACGCGGCCGAGCTGAGGCGGAGCATCGACCCGGAGCGGGCCTCGGTCTCCCATCCGTCCGACGTTCCGATGCCGCCGGAGAGCCCGGAGACGACGCACTACTCGGTCGTGGATGCCGACGGGATGGCCGTGTCGGTCACCTATACGCTGGAATCCGGGTACGGGTCGGGCATCGTGGTGCCCGGCGCCGGCTTCCTGCTCAACAACGAGATGGGAGACTTCAACGCCGGCCCGGGGCTGACCAACGCCAACGGCCTGATCGGGACTGAGCCAAACCTCGCGCGGCCTCAGCAGCGCATGCTGTCGTCGATGTCACCGAGCATCGTGGCCAGGGACGGGGAGCTCGTGGCGGTGGTGGGGACGCCCGGGGGACGGACGATCATCAACACGACGCTGCAGGTGATCCTGAACCTCATCGACTTCAGGATGGACATTCAGGACGCGGTGAACGCTCCGCGTATCCACCACCAGTGGCTCCCCGATCGGATCCGACTGGAGGGGGAGGCGTGGCCGGACGGCGGGGAGGCGTTCGCCGCGGAGACGGTGGAGGCGCTCGAAGCGCTCGGACACCGGGTCCAGGTCGGCGGTCGGCAGGGATCGGCCAACTCGATCGGGATCGATCCCGTGAGCGGAGAGCGTATCGGGGCGCCGGATCCCCGGAGTGCGGACTCCGGGGCGCGGGGCCGATAGGTCGGTGGAGATACCACGAGACGCTTGAGTCGGGAACGGCGGGAAGCGAGACTGGTAGCTCAGATGGAGCGGGTGGTCCCGTTCGGTGGACAACGTTCGAACAGGCGAGGCAGGATCGAGGTCATGCGAGTCACAGCCAGGGTATCGGTCGCCGCGACGGCGCTTCTATTCGGCCTTTCCGCGCCGGTGTGGGCGCAGTCGACGGGGCCGTCGCACGCCGGGTACGATCCCACCGCCACGGTCGGCGGCCATTTCCACGAGGGCGAGATCGGCGAAAAGCTGATGATCCTCGAGTCCGCGCTGAAGTGCAGTTGTGGCTGCGGACTCGACGTGCACTCGTGTCAATTCCAGATGCAGTGCGGGACGTCGCCGGTCTGGTCGCAGCGGATTCGGGAGTCCCTCGAGGCGGGAGAATCCGTGGAAGCGATTCAGGCCAGCTTCGTGGCGCAGTTCGGCACTGAAGTGCTGATGCTCCCGCCCGCCGAGGGCTTCAACCTGCTTGGCTACCTGCTGCCCGCGCTGGCGATCGTGACGGCGGGCATGTTCATCGGGGTGATCGCCCGCGGGAACGCCACGCGGTCGGGGCTGTCGCCGGTCCACGAGCTGTCGGACTCGGAGGAGGCGCGTCTCAGGGCTGCGATGCAGAGGTTGGACGCCGAAGAGAGTCCGGACTGGTAGGAGGGGCCGGGCTGGAGTCGAGGGCTCGATGGGGAAGAAAAGGAAGCGCAAGGACGCTCCGGCGGACCCCGGCGCCGAGCTCTCGGGGCTCGCGCTGCTGCTGAGCGAGACGCCTGCCGACACGCTCGACCTGCACGGCTACACAGCGCTCCAGGCCGAGGCACGGCTGTCGGACTTCCTTCGAACGCAGGCGGTCGTCTCCCCCGGCCGTGTCCTGCACGTGATCACCGGACGCGGGCTGGGCTCCGAAGGTCCTCCGGTGCTGCCGGGCCTGGTCCGCGACCTGCTGGACCATGATTTCTCGGAGTACGTGGTGGCCTCGGCCGCGCTGCCGGGCGGGGGCGGGTTGGCCGTTCGCCTTCGCTCGTAGCACCGGGCGCAGGTCGCGTCACGCCCCACCGTGCTCGAGGAGCTCGCCGGCGAGGGCGAGGCCGCTGAGCAGGGCGCCCTCGACCCGTCCTCCGGCGCACCAGTCGCCGCAGACTCCGATGCCGAGTCGCTCGTCGTACAGGGCCTCGTGCTCGAACGGGGAGGTGGCCTGAGCGTAACCCCAGCGATGCGCGCGCTCGAAGACCGCAGGAGGCAGAGGGCCGAAGCGGGCTGCGAGCGCCTCCTTCAAGCGGGCCGAGACCACGTCGCGATCCGCATCCCGGTTCCGGTGCGTCCACTCCGGTGTGGCGTGGAGCACCCAGCTCTCGGCGGCAGGCCGACCGGGCTTGCTCGAGTCTCGGGCGATCCAGGCGAGGGCGCCGTCCGTGAGGAAGGCGCCGTCGAAGTCGAGATCGAGCCGCGCTCCGAAGACGAACATGCCCGCCCAGCAGGGTGCCATCTCGACGGCTCGAACGACGCGCTGGAGCTCGGGTGCGGCGTCCAGAAGCGGAACGGCCTGCGGGGCGGGCAGAGCCACGAGCGCGCGGTCGAAGCGGCCCATCTCCGACCCGTCTCCGCCGAAGAAACGCCACGCGCCGTCGCTGGACACGATTCGGTCGACTCTCGCTCCCGAGCGGACATCCAGGCCTCTCGCCAGATGCTCGGCGACGGCGATCATTCCGGGAACTCCGACGAAGCGCGGGCCCTTCGTGGCGGGCTGTGTTCCCTCGCTCGTGATCCGGACGAGGCGGCCCGCCCACTCTTCGACGACCCCGGCGGAGCGCCACTCGTCCAGGAGCGGTCGGGTGCGGTCGTCTCGGAGGGTGAAGTACTGGGCCCCGTGGTCGAATCGGTGGGAGCCGTGCTCTCGCGTGTTCGCTCGGCCACCCGGCCGACGGCCCTTGTCGAACACGACGACCTCCGCCCCTGACCGCTGGACCGTTCGGGCGGCGATCAGGCCGGCCGCTCCGGCTCCGATCACGCCGACCCGGAGGGTCATGCCGACCGCACTGCGCCGAGGCCCCCGTCGATGCCGAAGGTCTGGCCGGTCACCCAGCGGGCCTCGTCGGAGAGGAGCCATCGAATCGCTCCTGCCACGTCGCCCGGCGTCCCGATGCGACCCAGGGCGTGCATGGCTTCGGAAGCGCTTCGCGCGGACTCGCTTCCCGTGATCCGGGACGTGAGCGGTGTGTCGACGAGACCGGGCGCGACCGCGTTGATCCGCAGTGCGGCCTTGCCGTACGTCGCCGCCGCGGACCGCACCATGGCCTCGATCCCGCCCTTGGCGGCGGCGATGGCCTCGTGATTGGGCAAGCCGATCGAGGCCGCGGCCGTGGAGACGAAGACGATGCTGCCGCCGCCGTTCCTGGACATGGGTCGGGCCGCCGCCCGAAGGACCGCGAACGCCGTCGTGAGGTTGGCGTCGATGGTGCTCCGAAGCTCCTCCTGCCGGGTCAGGTGCGCCGGCTTGAGAAGCAGGCTGCCCGAGCAGTTCACGACTCCGTCGAGGCTCCCGAATCGCTCGGTCACCCTGCGCACGACGTCCTCGACGGACTGAAAGTCGGACGCGTCCGCCGGCAGCGCCACCGCGCCGAGCTCGTCCGCCAGCGCTTCGAGGCGCTCGGGATCGCGTCCGGAGAGGGCCAGCCGGGCACCGTCGGCGTGCACCCTGCGCGCGAGCTCGGAACCGATGCCGCCGTAGGCGCCGAACACGAGGACGACGGGGGGTGCGTCGCTCATGACGAGACCCCGGGCCGGAGGTGCGCCAGGACGGTGTTCGCCGCCTGACGACCGGAATGCAGGGCGCCCTGAATCGCTCCGAATTCGGCGTAGTCTCCCGCGACGACGATCCTGTCAGCGCGTCTCGCCGGGCGGTCCGGGGAGAGACTTCCTGCCGGGTGGGAGGGAAGGGCGTGGGGAATCCGGTACGTGCGCAGATGGGTCCACTTATCGACCGAGCTGCCGAACCAGCGCCGCATCTGGCCGGGAACGGCGTCCGCGAACGCCTCGGAAGCGGCAGCCGCGTCGCCCACTCCCGAGACGGACACGAGGTGCATGCCTTCGGGGGCATACGACCGGGCGACGTTGCTCATGACTGCGACGTGGTTCGCCGGTCCCGTACCCTCTCCGTCCAGCACCAGCATCGGCTCTCGAACCGGTGCGTTCGGGGATGCGAAGTACGACGTGACCGTGGGCTTGAAGGTCGGAGCCGGAGTGCCGAGCAGTTTGGCGGCCGATGCGCCGTCGACGGCGACGATCACGTCGTCCGCCTTGATCGAGCGGCCATCGTGCAGGGTGAGGCCGTCGGTCCGGATCGTACCGACCGTGCAGCCCAGGGAGATCCGCTCCTCCAGCGGTGCCGCGAGCAGCTCGGGGAGGCGCTGCATCCCTTCCGCCGGAACCGCCGCATCGCCCGTGGCGAAGCAGCGGAAGTAGTAGCGAAACAGGCTCGCGGACGTCTCGAGCTCACGCTCGAGGAAGACGCCGCCGAAGAAGGGTCGGAAGAAGGCGTCGATGAAGCCTTCCGAGAACCCGAGCGCCCGCAGCTCCTCTTCCGTGGATCGTTCGGGTCCGCGGAAGCAATCCTCCGGAGGGCTCGCGACCAGGCGGCGGCGCATCGAGGCCACCTTCATCTTGTCCCCGAGCGTTCCGACGCTCGCGACGAGCGACGCGAACGCTCCACCGGGGTCTCGAAAGGGATCGCTGACGCGCTCGAGCCTTGAGCCGCTCCACACCAGGCTGCCGGGCTTGAAGGCGCGAAGGTCGAGCCGGGCGACGTCGACCTGGGACTGCACCTCTTCATAGGCGGTCAGCAGGACCTGGAAGCCCCGGTCGAGCACGAAGCCGTCGACCACGTCCGTGCGGATCCGGCCGCCGACGGCATCGGCGCCGTCGACGACGTGCACGTCGATCCCCTGGCGTTCGAGGAAAAGCGCGGCCGAAAGGCCCGACAGGCCTGCACCGACCACGAGGGTCTCGACGCGGTCGGGGAGCGGTGCCGATGGAGTCATGGTGTAGGGAAGTCGAAGATGGTTGAGGTCGTGTTCAATAAATACACGTACGACTAACTGTACATTAGGAGATTGTTTATGTATTGTCCAATTTCATGCTGATTCGAATATCTCGCAGGAGCCTTTCATGTCTTCGATCGCCATTGCCTGCCAGGTCGTGATCGCCCTGGGTATCTTCAACGTCTGGATCGTGCGCCGTAACCGCCCCACCGCCTACCGGCCCGAGGGTGCCCGGGACATCCAGGACGAGTTCCGCCGCTACGGACTCCCCTCGTGGATGTGGGTTGCCGTCGGCTCGGCCAAGATCGTCCTGGCTGCGGCCCTTCTCGTCGGGATCTTCGTCCCGTCCGTCGCCCCCGCCGCCGCGGGCCTGCTGGCCCTGCTCATGGTTGCGGCCGTCGGCGCGCACGTAAAGGTCAGGGATCCGCTCGTGAAGTCGGTGCCGGCTCTGCTGATGCTCCTCCTTTCCACTGTCGTCCTGGTGACATACTCGGCGTGACCATGGTCGCGGCGCACCTGGTGGCCACGGCGTTCATGGCGGGCCTGATCGTCTTCGTGCAGGTGGTTCACTACCCGCTCATGGCGGACGTCGGGTCGGGGTCCTTCGTGGAATACGAGCAGCGTCATACGACGCGGACGGGGTGGGTCGTGGTTCCCGCGATGCTCATCGAGCTGGGAAGCGCACTGTGGCTCGCCCTGGGACCATCCAGCGCAGGGGTGGGAGCTACCCCCTGGATCGGGCTCGGCCTCCTCGCGGTCATCTGGGTCTCGACGGCTCTGCTTCAGGCGCCCGCCCACGGGCGGCTCCTTGGCGGGTTCGACGGCGCGGTACATGCCCGGCTGGTCCGCACGAACTGGATCCGCACGGTCGCCTGGCTGCTCCGGGTGCCGATCGCGGTCGTGCTCCTGGGATGAGGCACACCCGGAAGCGAGCTGGTCAGCCTCGACGCCGGCTCGATCGGAAGGTCTGCGCAGTCTGCGGCCGGGTCTTCGAGTATCGGGCGCGCTGGGCGCGAGACTGGGCGAACGTGCGTCACTGCAGCCGACGATGCAGCGGGCGGCGTCTCGCTGACTCCGACCGGGCTCTGGAGCGCGCGATTCTGGACCTCCTCTCCGCACGGGCACCGACGCTGACGATCTGCCCGTCCGAAGCGGCCCGGCGGGTCTTTCCCCGCGACTGGAAGCACCGGATGGAGGAGACGCGCGAGGCGGCACGCCGGCTCGCGGCTCGCGAGCTGGTCGCGTTTCGGCAGAAGGGCAGGCGCGTGGACCCCTCCCGCGCGCGGGGCGCCCTTCGACTCGGGCGTGGCGAGGCGTGGCAGCACGCCCGATCGACGTACGGCGTCGAGGAGAGCTGACCGTGCGGCACGTGCTCGTTCTCGGTGACCAGCTTTCGAGGGAGTCGGGTCCTCTCGCGGGCGCCGACCCGTCGGAGACGTCGGTGCTGATGATCGAGTCCCGAGCGCTTGCCCAGGCTCTGCCGCATCACAAGCAGAAGCTGGTACTCGTCTTCTCCGCGATGAGGCATTTCGCGCGAAGCCTCGAAGCGGACGGCTTCGCGGTGGACTACCGGCAGGCCGACGATTTCGAATCCGGAATCGAGGCGCACCTGGCGGGGACGGGCGCGAGGGCGCTGACCCTCATGCGACCGACCGATGACGGCTACGAGGAGCGCATCCGCGCCGCGGTCGTGGCCGCAGGCGCCGAACTGGAGGTGGTTCCGAACGAGCTCTGGATCACGTCGGAGGCCGAGTTCGACGACTGGGCGAAGGGCAGGAAGTCACTCCGCCTGGAGTACTTCTACCGGGAGATGAGACGGCGCCGGGGCTGGCTCATGAGCGACGGTGCTCCCGCAGGCGGTCGATGGAACTACGATGCCGACAACCGGCGGACGCCGGAAGCGGGGCACACGTTCCCCGACGTTCCGCGCTACGGCCCGGATGAAGTGACCCTCGAGGTCATCGCCGAGGTGGAGGCGGCCTGGCCCGACCACTTCGGGACCACGGAGGGCTTCTCGTGGCCGGTGACGCGCGCTCAGGCGCTCGATGCCCTGGACGACTTCCTTCGCCAGAGGCTCGCGACGTTCGGCCCCTTCGAGGACGCGATCGTGGAAGGGGAGCCGGTCCTCTACCACAGCCTTCTCAGCGTGCCCCTGAATCTGGGTCTCCTTCATCCTCGAGAGGTGTGTGAGCGGGCCCTGGCCTGGGCCGAAGCTCCCGGGCATCGGGTGCCGCTGGCGTCCATCGAAGGGTTCATTCGGCAGATCCTCGGGTGGCGCGAGTTCGTGCGGCACGTGTATCGGAGGCTGATGCCGGAGCTCCGTTCTGCCAACGGACTGAGGCACGAGCTTCCGCTCCCCGCTCTCTACTGGGGTGGGGAGACGCGGATGCGCTGTCTCTCCGAGACCGTGGCGCAGCTGCATCGGACCGGCCACACGCACCACATCCAGCGACTCATGGTCCTGGGGAATCTCGCGTTGATCGCACGGGTCGATCCGCGGGAGCTCAACGACTGGTTCCTCGCCTGCTTCGTCGACGCGCTCGACTGGGTCGTCACCCCGAACGTGATGGGGATGAGCCAGTACGCCGACCTCGGATCGTTCACGTCGAAGCCGTATGCGGCCAGCGGGAAATACATCGACCGCATGAGCGACCACTGTCGCCGTTGCGCCTTCGATCCGAAGAAGACCACCGGTGAGGACGCCTGCCCCCTCAACGCCCTCTACTGGGACTTCATCGACCACCACGAGGAGCGGTGGCGGGACAATCCGCGGATGGTGCTGGCGCTGAAGAACTGGCACCGGAAGTCACCCGAGGCTCGTGCGGAGATCCTCGAGCGGGCCCGGCACGTGCGCGGCGCTCTGGGTCGCGGGCCCTGACGCAAGTGTGATCAATAGATCACTGGACAATCGTTCATCAGTCATATATTATCCTGAGGTAGGTCACATGCATGGCCGCTCCGCGGCCACCGATCTCAGGAGTAGAAAATGGACGCTGTTCTCACCCCGATTGCGGAGCTCGACGCGGAGCTGAACCAGATGATCCTCGAAGGCCGGGCCCTCGAGGCGTTCGAGAAGTTCTATGCCGACAGCTGCGTCATGATGGATCAGGGATTCGAGCCCTGGGAGGGCAAGGAGCTCAATCGGCAGCGTGAAGAGGACTTCTTCAGCAAGATCACCGACTTCCGCGCCGGCGAGCTGAAAGAGAGCGCCGTGGGCGACGACGTCACGTTCTCGATCTGGCACTTCGACTACACGCACGCCGAGTGGGGCGACGTGAAGTACGACCAGGTCGCCGTGCGCCACTGGAAGGACGGGAAGATCGTCCTCGAGCGTTTCTACAAGGGCTGATCTCCGCCCACCGGGTCCGGCCCGCGCTCTTGTGAGCGGGTCGGGCCCGATGCTCGGGGCCCGGCGGTCACACCCCGTGCCCCGAACGGCCGGACACCGACGACGCGCATCCGGGTACCGAGCCCCATGAGATCCTTGTGGCGATCCGGCGTTCGATGGGCGGGTCCGGCTTTCCTCCTGACGGCCGCGCTGGTGGCTGCCCCGGTCTCCGGCCAGACGACGACGCTTCGGGGTCGCGTGCTCGATGCCGCCGACCTTCGTCCCCTGCAGGCCGCGACCGTCACCGTCCTCGATCGCCAGGCTCAGACGCTGACGAATGCGGACGGCGCGTTCCTTCTTTCGGGGCTGGAGCCCGGTGTCGTGGCCGTCCGGGTGGAGCTCCTGGGCTACGAAGCGGCCCTCGAGACCGAGGTCGTGCTTCAGACGAGCCGCTCCACGTACCTCGAGTTCCGCCTCTCGCGTCAGGCGGTCGAGCTCGAAGGGATCGTGATCGAGGCCCCGGCCTTCCGGATTCCGGACGCCGCGCCGACGTCCGTCCAGGTTCTCTCCAACGAGGAGCTTCGTCGGACACCGGGCGGACTCTCCGACGTCTCGCGGACGCTTCTGTCTCTTCCGGGCGTGCTGGGCGGGGTCGATAACCGCAACGACCTCCTCGTGCGTGGTGGAGGTCCCGGCGAGAACGCGTACTACCTCGACGGGATCCGGATTCCGCAGATCAACCACTTCGCCACGCAGGGAGCTTCGGGTGGCGCGCTGGGGCTGGTCAACGTGGACTTCATCCGGGAGACGGAGTTCTTCACCGGCGCGTTCCCGGTGCGATACGGGGACGCGCTGAGCTCGGTGCTGACCATCGACAACCGGCCCGGCTCACCGGAGGGCGTGCGCGGCGACTTCACCCTGGGGGCGACCGAGGCTGCGCTCACCCTCGACGGCCCGGCCGGTGACGACGCGAGCTGGCTCTTCAGCCTGCGTCGCTCGTACCTGCAGTTCCTCTTCGAGGCGCTCGGCCTTCCGATTCGACCGGACTACTGGGACGGGCAGATGCGCTTCGAAGCCGACGTCACGCCCGAGGATCGGATCCTGGTGGTGGGGATCGGCGCGATCGACAACTTCGACATCGTCACACCGACCGCGGACGACGACTTCGAGAACATCGAGATCGCGGCCCGGGTGATCGACAACGACCAGCGCAGCTACACCCTCGGGACGAGCTGGCGGCGGCTGATCTCGGGCGGCTATCTCACCACCACGGTGAGCCAGTCGGCGAGCGAGTTCATGTTCGAGGATCCGGGCCAGGACAGCCTTCCCGTCCTGACCAACGAGAGCCTCGAACGGGATACCCGCGTGTCCGTGGAGGGCGACTTCGCCCTGCCCGGCACCATTTCTCTCGCCGTGGGTGTCGAGGCGAACCGGGCGTCGATCGATGCGGAGCTCTACCAGCGGGCGTTGTCCGGTGGAACGCTCCCCGAGGATCTGGCGTGGCAGGAGGAGTTGGCCCTGTGGAAGCTCGCCGCGTTCGCCCAGGGCAGCTTCGACGTGGGGCGCCGCCTGCGTGTGTCTGCCGGGGTCCGGGCCGACGAAGTCACGGAGCTCGAAGAGGGGTTCAGCGTCTCGCCCCGCGCGTCCGGCCGGTACGACATCGGTGGGGGTGTCTCGGCGCAGCTGGGCGTCGGGCTTTTCCACCAGGCGCCGAGCCTGCTCTCGCTTTCGGTGCGCGAAGAGGGTGAGCCCGTGAACCTCGGGCTGCGTCAGCAGCGAAACGTCCAGGTGGCGGGGGGCTTCGCGTGGGTCGTGAATCCCGGCCTGCGTCTGTCTCTGGAGGGCTTTCACAAGCGGTACGAGCGGGTGCCCCTCCTGCGCAACGACCCCCGGATCTCCATCTCGAATCTCGGCGGTGACTACGGGTTCGTCGGGGCCGAGCCGCTCGTCGACGGCGGTACCGGCCGGGCCCGCGGCCTGGAGCTGTTCGCCCAGCAGAAGCTGACCGGAAGCCTCTACTTCCTCGGCGCGTACACGCTGTCGTGGAGCGACTTCGCCGGCTCCGACGGTGTGCTGAGACCGTCCTCGTGGGATCGCCGCCACGCCGTCGATCTGACGAGCGGGTACCGCCTCGGCTCTTCGTGGGAGTTCGGCGCGAAGCTGCGCGTCCTCTCCGGCCTCGCGACCACGCCGTGGGACATCGAGGCCTCCGAGCAGCAGTATCCGATCACCGGCCGGGGCGTGCCGGACTGGAGCCGCATCGGCGACGTACGCACGCCGGCGTACGTACGGCTCGACCTGCGGGCGGAGCGCCGCTTCAGCTTCCCGGGGTGGAACGGCATCGTCTACCTCGATCTGCAGAATGTCGTCGGCCGGGCCAACGTGGTCGGGTATGCCTACACGGAAGACCCGGCCTTCCCGGATCGCATCCGTCCCATCGACGGGTCCGGATTCCTGCCGACGTTCGGCTTCAGCGTCGAGTTCTGAGGCGGATCACGGCGCGGCCGACTTCGGGAGAACGAGGCGGAGGACGCCGTACCCGGCGAAGCCCGCGATCAGAGAGCCGACGAGCACGCCGAGTCGGGCGAGGTCGGGGTCGCTCGTCGCGCCCTGCTCGAACGCCAGCGCCGAGATGAAGAGGCTCATCGTGAAGCCCACTCCGCAGAGCAGCCCCGCTCCGATCACGTGCGGCCAGCGGACACCCTCGGGGAGGGAAGCCGCCCGGACGGTCACCGCGATCCCGCTCAGGCCGACGACTCCGACCAGCTTGCCCAGGACGAGGCCTCCGGCGATACCCAGGGGCAGCGGCCGGAGCACGTCGGAGGGAGACAGCCCGGCGAGCGGGACCCCCGCGTTCGCCAGCGCGAAGACGGGGAGGATGCCGAACGCGACCCACGGATGCAGCTTGTGCTCGAGGGCACGCAGGGGGCAGTCCGCTTCCGGAGCCTCCGAGCGCATGGGGATGAACGCGGCCAGCGCGACACCGGCGAGCGTGGCGTGCACGCCCGACTTGAGGACCGCGACCCACAGCACGATCCCGATGAGGAAGTACCCGGGCAGCTTCGTCACGCCGCTCCGGTTGAGGACGGCGAGGCCGATCAGGCAGAGGGCGGCGATCCCCAATGCGGTGGTGGAAAGCTCCGCCGTATAGAAGAGGGCGATGATCGCGATCGCTCCGAGATCGTCGAAGATGGCCACGCTCAGAAGGAACGCTTTGAGGGCGGGCGGTACCCGATCGCCGAGGAGGCTCAGAATGCCCAACGCGAAGGCGATGTCGGTCGCGGCGGGGATCGCCCATCCCCTCATGGCGTTCTCGTCGCCCTGATTCAGGGCGAAGAACACCAGCGCCGGCACGGCCATGCCGCCCACGGCCGCGAAGGCGGGCAGGGCGGCGCTGCTCAGGGTAGAGAGATGCCCTTCGAGCACCTCCCGTTTCAGCTCCAGGCCCACCAGGAGGAAGAAGACGGCCATCAGACCGTCGTTGATCCAGAGGATGAGGGGCTTGGCCAGCCCCGCGTCTCCGAGGCGGATCTCGAACGGCAGGTCGAGCAGGCCGTTGTACGCGTCGGCCACGGGCGAGTTCGCGAGCATCATCGCGAAGACCGACACGGCCATGAGGACGAGGCCGCCCGAGGACTCGAGGTGCAGGAACTCCCGGAATCGCGCGGCGGGGGTCCGTCGGACCGGGGCCGCTATGCCCGGCGTGCTCACGTCGTTCATCGCTGTCCCTCCGAGGGGATCAGGATCCATTCCTCCTGTGGCGGAACGAGCCACTCGGCTCCGCTCTCCGTGATCACCACCATCTCCTCGACCGAGATCGTCTTCGTGGTCCCGTCTTCCCGGGGCCAACCGAAGAAGCCGTCGAAGGCGAAGGTGTGACCCGGCCGGAGCTCGCGCGCCGCGTCACCCGAGGGGGGCGCTCCGCTTGCGGCTCCGCCGAGGCGCGGGCCCACGTCGTGGGCCCAGTATCCGACCGGGTGACCCGTGCTCCAGATGATCGGGATCGATCCGTGCTGCTCGAGGACCTCGCGCTGCGCCCGATCGACGTCCCAGCCGCGCGCACCCGGCCGCATGGCCGAGAAGGCGGCCCGGCTCCCCTCGCGCGCGTGCTCCCAGCGCGCCTGCACCTCCGCAGGCGCCTCGGTCTCGCCGGGGCGGAGCACGTACGCGAAGCGCTGGATGTCGGTGACCCACATGTCGTGGACCCGGACGCCGAAGTCCGTCTGGATCACGTCACCCGGCTCGATGACCTTCTCCGTCGCGTGGGAGTGACCCCGGTCGGGTCCGGAGTTCACGTTGGGGTTCTGGTCTGGCGCCCACCCGTCCTCCAGGCCGAGCTCCGCCATGCGCCGCTTGAGGAAGCGCGCCACGTCCGCATCCGTGGTCACCCCGGGCACGACCCGCTCGTACGCCTCGAGCTCCAGCTGCTCGGTGAGCGCTGCGGCTCGCCGCATGATCTCGACCTCGCGGGGCAGCTTCACCGAGAGCCATTCGATCACCACCTCCTCCGACGAGACCAGGCGCCCGGCGAGCTGCGGCCCGAGCGCGGCTTCGAGGGCGGTCCGCTGTGTCCACGACAGCCCATCGGCGATGTTGCGGGTCGAGCTGTTCACGGCGATGCGTAGCGGGGAGCGCGCCCGGATCTCTTCGGACACGGCCTCGTACAGGTCGGTGCCCCGCGGGACCGCCCGCACGGAGTCGAGCGGCGTGACCTCCGCGAGCGCGGTGGCTTCGGTCTCCGGTGAGATCGCCAGGGACTCCAGGCCTCCGTCGGCGTTCGCGAAGAAGAGGAAGGCGGCGAGGCCTCCCGCGTTCTCGGCGCCGACGTGGGCGGCGATCGGGTCGTTGGCGTTCTCCCGGCCGAGGACGATCCAGGCGTCGACTTCCGCTCTGCGCATCGCGGGACCGAGCAGCGTCGCGATACGCTCGGCCCGTACGGATGGCCAGAGGTCGGGATCCTCGGGAAAGGGACGCTCGGCGTCGGTCGGTGACGGCTCCGAGGGAGCGCACGCGCCGAGCCCGGCCATCGCCACGATGGCACCGACACGAAGGACCCGAGGTAAGGGACGGGCGGAAGTCGGGGATGTTCCGAGTGCCATCTGCGGGGTGGCGGAAGTATGATGGTGTGGAAGAGCGGGACACTTGCACGTCCACGGGTGTAGGTCAACGCGTCGCAGGCGGCGCTGCGGCCTCGAAGTGAACTCACCGGAGCGGCTGGAGCTTGAACGTACAGACGCGCATTGCCCGTTCGACGGGTCTCTTTTCCGCTGCCGCGCTGCTCGTTCTGAGCGCCTGCGGGGGCAGCAGCGGCACGACCGAGGTGCAGGAGCCGGTCGCGACGACACTCACGATCACCCCCGACGCGGTCGCGTTCTCCTATCTGGGAGAGAGCCGCCCGCTCACGGCCCGGGTGCTGGATCAGGACGGCAACACCTTCAGCGCCACCGTGTCCTGGTCGAGCAGTGACGATGCCGTCGTCTCGGTGGATCCGATCGGGGTCGCCCGGGCGGAGGCGAACGGGTCTGCGACCGTGACGGCGAGCGCCGCGGGCCTGACGGCCTCCCTGACGATCGAGGTGCAGCAGATCGCCAGCGTCATCACGCTGCAGGCGGGGGACGCGCAGGAAGGTCCAGCGGGGGCGGCGCTGACCGACACCGTCGTGGTTCGGATCACCGATCTCGGTGGCTCCCCCGTGGAGGGAGTCGAGGTGCGCTTCCAGCCCGACGCGGTCAGCGGCTCGGTGAGCGTGCCGACCTTCGTGACACAGCTCGACGGGCTGGCCCGCACGGTGTGGACGCTCGGCTCCGTCGTGGGATGCCAGAGCCTGGACGTCTCGATCGAGAGTCGATCGGTGACCGCCACCGCCTACGCCGCCGGGGACGCGCCGGCGCCCGACCTGATTCTTCTGAGCAGCGCGTCGGCTCCGGCGGGAGCGAGGGTGTGCACGGTCGGTTCGCCCACCCTCTCCCGGTCGAATCCCACGTCCCAGGACGTGATGAGCGTCGAGGGGATCGTCCGCAACCAGGGAGATCTCGCCAGCGGTCCGTTCCGGATCTCGGCCCTCGTGGGCGGGGTCGAGGTGGCGTTCGAGGACATTCCGGGCCTCGATCCGGCGGGTGAAACCGCGTTCTCGATAGAGCTGGGCACGCTGGATCCCGGAGCGCAGACGGTGCGCGTCGTCGTCGACGGCTCGGACCAGGTCGTGGAGCTGGTCGAGTCGAACAACGAGGGAGAGACTTCCGTAACGGTGCTGCTCCAGGCTCCCGTGAGCGTCGGAACGCCCCTGACGGGCCTGTCCGCGTCTCCCGGGCAGGAGCTCCTCTTCGTGGTGGACATCCCACCCGGGTCCGAGGACGCACTGGTCATCGAGACGACCGATGCCAGCGCCGGCGCGCGCGACGATCTGGACCTCTTCGTCCACGAAGGAACGCGACCGACCTTCCGCGGCGGCTACTCCGACTGCATCAGCTCGGGACCGACCACCGAGGAACGCTGCCAGATCGTGTTCCCGGAGGGGCGATACCACATTCTCCTTCACGCGTGGGACAGCGACGAGTTCAACCCCACCGGCTTCGCGGACGTCACGCTCACCCTGACGCTCGGCAACACGATCATCCCGTTCGACATCGAGCTCGTCTTCATCGAGAACGGGACGATCGAACAGGATCAGGCCGTCCGCGACGCCGCGGACCGCTGGATGAGCATCATCCGCGGCGACATCGCGGATCAGGACTTCCGAGGGCGCGCCATCCCGGCCGACGCGTGCTTCACCGGCCAGCCCGTCGTCGACGACGTGATCGACGACGTGCGGATCTTCGTCACGATCCGTGCGATCGACGGGGGTGGGGGCACGCTGGCGCAGGCCGGGCCGTGCCTCACGCGGGGGCTGAGCGATCTGCCGGTCTTCGGCACGATGACGTTCGACGAGGTCGATCTCGAGAATCTCGGCGAGGATATGCTCCCGGTCGTGCTCCACGAGATGGGACACGTGCTCGGATTGGGAACTATCTGGGATGATCGGGGGCTGCTGGTCAGTCCGTCTCTCCCGAACAACCAGGGCGCCGACACCCACTTCCGGGGCGAGGGTGCGATCGAGGCGTTCGACGCGGCGAGGGGGACCGGGTACACGGGTGCGAAGGTTCCCGTGGAGAATCAGGCGGGCCCGGGCTCGGGCGACACGCACTGGCGTGAGTCGGTGATGGACACCGAGCTCATGACCCCGTTCATCGAGAGGGGCGTGATCAAGCCGCTCAGCGCGATCACCATCCGATCGATGGAGGATCTGGGCTACGGTGTGGACGTGAGCCAGGCGGATTCCTACTTCCTGCCGCAGCCGGAGGCGCCCCTGACGTCGCCCTCCCTGCAGCCGGGGATCATCTCTCTGGGTGCCGACATCCGGGTGGGTCCGATCACCGTGGTCGACGCGAAGGGACGCATCGTCGAGGTGCGCTGGTGAGGACGATGACCGCCTCCTGGAAGACGGCCGTCTGGGTCGCCGGGCCGATCGTGCTGTCGGCGTGCGGTGGTGGCTCTCGCGTCGACGAAGGGGCAGCGGAGAACGGGCCGGTGCCTTCCGGGGAGCGGTGCGGGCCCGTGGAGAGCACGCTGCCCGACGACGCGACGCTCGCGACCGGCGCCGGCCGGTATCGGATCACCCTCGTGGGCTCCGACGGCAGTGCCACCGCCGACGGAACGCTCACCCTGCGCGAGCGCCCCGCAGGGATGCGCATGCTGGACGACAGCGCAACGCCGCTGGGCGGAACCGTCGAGATCGACCTCGCCGCGGTGGGCGCCCAGGTGGTGCGGGAGCTCGACAGTGACGATCCGGCGGCCCCGGGCGTTCTGGTGCTCGAGCGCGACGCGGTCTCCGGACGGAGCGTGCTTCTTCGCCTGGGCTCCGAGGCGAACCGCATCGACCGCCAGCCGTTCGATGCGGCGTTCACCGTTCTCGACGTCCGGCGGATCGACGGCGAAGGGTTCTTCGGTGACTGGCGAAGCGGGGTCCGCGCGGAGCGGTCCGAGGGGTACTTCTGCGCCTGGCGCGAGGGGGCCTGAGACGGGTCGCACATCGGGGACGGGTGCGCCGGAGCAGGCCGGCGAGGTCACATCCGGCCGAAGACCAGGTAACGAAGCGAAGAGCCGGTTTACCGTCGTGTTACACTCTCCTCCCTTTCCTGTGACCGTATCGAAGTAGCCTGGTGCAGGCACGGCGCCATGCTTGTTCAGCGTCGTGTCAGAGAGACGAGTTCTCTTTGGCCACTCTGCATCAGATACGGATCATGAAATTCGGAAGAATCGCCTTCGTCGCGGCGCTCGTGCTCGCGACGTCGGGTGTACGCCCCGGTGCCGCTCAGGACACGGGACGCATCATTGGCCGGGTCCTCAACGCGGCCACGGCACAACCTCTCGCGAATGCCCAGGTCTACATCGGGGACGGGTCGGCGGGAATCGGAGCCCTCAGCGATCTGAACGGACGCTTCGTCCTGCCCCGCGTTCCGGTCGGACTCGTCACGGTCACCGCGCAACAGCTCGGATTCGCGACCAAGGCCGTGGTCGACGTCGAAGTCGTGGCGCGTCAGACGACGACGCTCGACATCACGCTCGACGAGTCGGCCGTCCAGGTCGAGGGGCTCGTCGTGACCAGCGCGCGGGAGGAGGGAAGCAGTGCGTTCCTGCTCGACCGGCGCCGTACTTCGGCGGCTCTGGTGGAGGCCGTCGGCGCCGAGGAGATTTCGCGCCGACCCGACTCCGACGCGGCGGACGTCGCCCAGCGCATGACGGGCGTCACGGTCACAGAGGGCAAGTACGTCTTCGTGCGCGGCCTCGGGGAACGGTATTCGCAGACCTCGCTGAACGGCTCTCAACTGCCCAGCCCGGAGCCCGAGCGCGAGGTCGTGCCGCTCGACCTCTTCCCGTCGGGCTTCCTCGAGA
>Ga0209536_100000378_pt1 | contig 70936 bp, 72 predicted proteins | sample DeeMarSeWOR28_12_FD_187461 | JGI IMG/M metagenome (GOLD analysis project Ga0209536, IMG submission 187461) | Marine sediment microbial communities from White Oak River estuary, North Carolina - WOR-2-8_12 (SPAdes) (version 2) | ecosystem: Environmental > Aquatic > Marine > Intertidal zone >...
CGGTCGGCGATGGTGTCGACGATGGTCATCGGCCCGGGCATGGTGATCTTCAGTTTCCGCTGGGTATGCGCGCGCGCGATGCGTGCCTCGACCTGATGCACGCGGCCCTTGAGCTTTAGCGGTCCGACCACCACCGGCACCATCGCGTCGTAACGGTTGTCGCGGATGCCCATCTTCACCTTGTGCTCGAAATCGATGCCCTCGACCTGCTCGAGGAAGCCGTGCACGAAGTGCTGGCGCGACTGCTCGCCGTCACCGACGATGTCGATGCCGGCGTCCTCCTGCGCCTTCAGCCAGAGCAGCGTGGCGTCGCGCTTCGCCGCCGCGAGCTCCGCGCCGCGCGCGCGCCACTCGGGCCAGAGCTTCTCCGGATCGGCGAGCCAGAACGGCTTCGGCAGGCTGCCGGCGATGGTGGTTTTGAACATCGATATCCTCCTTAGGCGCGACCTTGGGGTCAGACCCCTGTGGATAAGTCTTTCCGCGAAACGCCGATACTAGCTCGCCTAAGACTTATCCACAGGGGTCTGACCCCCTTCTCGCATCGAAAGAAGCCAGCCGACCGCGACGAGCTGCAAAACGCCGAGGATCGCGAACGCGGCGGCGTAGCCGTCGGGCGCGTAACGCCCGTCGCTCACCGGATAGAGGCGCAGCACGGCGCCGATGCCCCATTGCGCGAGGAAGGAGCCGAGAAACATCAGCAGGTTGGCGGCGGTGTTGACGCGTCCGGACATGCCGTGGGCGAAGCGGGTGGTGAGAATGGCGTAGGCGAGCGCCGCGGAGATCGAGCAGAAGCCGTAGACCGAGACGGTCGCCAGCAGCCCGGTGGTGACGCCCGCGGCGAGCAGGCCGAACATGGCCAGTGTCAACACCATGCCGATCTTGTAGACCGTGAGGTGCGAGATGCCGTGCTGCGCGAGCCGGTCGCTCGCCGCGCCGAAGAACACCGAGCCGATGGCGTAGGCGGTGGCGCCGTAGAGCAGGTGCTGCGCGACGGTCGCACGGTCGAAGCCGGCGACGTCGTACATCCACGGCGCGAGCCACAGGCCCTGCAGCGCCTGGTAGGTGGCGTGCGTCACGACGAGCGGCGTCGCGATGCGCCAGAAGGTCCCCGAGGCGAAGACGACGCGGAAGGCCGCCGCCTGGCGTCCGAGGCTGTCGCCTTCGCCGGGCAGCTTCTTCTCGGGAACGATGCTGACGATGAGCAGCGCGGCGATCGCCGAAAGCGCGGCGAGGCCGTAGAACAGCGCGCGCCAGCCGAACGGGCCGAGCAGCGCTTCGACCGGCGCGGTCGCCGACAGGCCGCCGATGCCGCCGACCGCGATGTGCAGCCCGGTGAGCGTCGCCAGGCGCGAGGGCGGAAACCACAGGCTGTAGGCCTTGATCGCGCCCATCAGTCCGCCGGCAACGCCCAGCCCGATCAGCGCGCGCCCGAGCGTCAGCATGGCGAAGCTTTGTGCCAGGCCGAACACCAGTGCGCCGAGCGCGGCGATGCAGAACAGCGCCGCGAGCACGCGACGCGGGCCGTAGCGGTCGAGCAGCACGCCGAGCGGCAGCTGGAACGCAGCGAAGGCGAGGAAGTAGGTCGCGGTCAGCAGGCCGAGGTCGGAGGGTGCGAGCGCGAATTCGGTCGCCAGCTCGCGCGAGATGACGGCGTTGACGTTGCGAAAGAAGTAGGAGAGGAAGTAGCCCGCGGCGAACGGGCAGAACACCACGAGCATCAGCTTCGCGGACAGCCCGTCGTTGCGCGTTGCCGGCCCGGTCACGCGGGCATTGTAGTAGGCTTGCCCGCATGGCTGGACGTGCGCAGCGCAAGGTCGAACCGCGCCGGCTGATCGTTGCGATCACCGGCGCGACCGGTGCCGCCTACGGCCTGCGTCTGCTCGAGGCGCTGCGTGCAATCGGCGGCTGGGAGTCGCACCTGGTGCTGAGCGATGCCGGCGCGCTGAACGCCTGGCACGAGCTCGGCATGAAGCGCCGCGCGATCGAGCGGCTGGCCGACGTCGCCTATTCGCCGAGGGACATCGGTGCGGCGATCGCCAGCGGCTCGTTCCTCACCGAGGGCATGATCATCGCGCCGTGCTCGATGAAGACGCTCGCGGCGGTGGCGCATGCGCATGCCGACGACCTGGTCGCGCGCGCGGCCGACGTGGTGCTCAAGGAACGCCGGCGGCTGGTGGTCCTGCCCCGCGAGACGCCGCTCAACCTCGCGCACCTGCGCAACATGGTGGCGGTCACCGAGATGGGCGGCATCGTCTTCCCGCCGCTGCCCGCGTTCTATGCGCGGCCGAAGACCATCGCGCAGCTGGTGGATCACAGCGTCGGGCGCGTCTTGGACCTGTTCGGCATTCGCGTCGCCCGGCTGCCGCGCTGGCGCGGCATGCGCGAGGGCGCGGTCGACGACCCGGGCGCGAACGACTAGCGCTCGGTGAGCGCGAGGCGCAGCGCGAGCAGGATCAGCAGCCCGCCGGCGATGCGCTCGAGCAGGGTGCGCGCGCGCGAGGCGAGAAAGCCCCGCGCCCGCCCGACGACGAACGACAGCGCGGCATACGAGCCGCAGCCCATCAGCGTGAACAGCGTGCCGAGCAGCGCGAGCTGCGCCGCGACGGGTGCTGCGCGGCCGTCGGCGAACTGCGGCAGGAAGGCGAGAAAGAACAGCGCCAGCTTCGGGTTGAGCGCGGCCGAGAGGAAGCCCTGCGCGAGCAGCGCGCGCGCCCGGTAGCGCCGGCGCGATGCCTCGAGCGACGCGCGGTCGCCGGCATGGCGCACGATCTGCACGCCGAGCCAGACCAGGTAGGCTGCGCCCGCCCACTTGACGACATTGAACGCGACGGCGGAGGCGGCGAGCAGCGCCGCCAGGCCAAGCGCGACCACCGCGGTATGCAGCAGCAGCCCGCCGACCAGTCCCGTGGCCACCAGGACGCCGTCGCGCGGCCCACCGGCGAGGCTGCGGGCGATGACCAGCAGCATGTCGGGTCCCGGCGTGACGATCAGCACCACCGACGCGGCGACGAACAGCGCGAGCGTCTGCGGCTCGATCACCGCAGGAAGCAGCCGTCGGTGACGTCGATCACCGCGCCGTTGAGGATCACCGGCGCATCCGCCGCGAGCCAGCGCACCACCTCGGCCAGCTCCTGCGGCGTCCCGGTACGGTGCGACCACACCCGCTGCATCAGCTCGGCGCGGCGCTCGGGCTGCGCGGCCTTGTTCAGCATGTCGGTGTCGATCGGTCCGGGCGCGACGGCGTTCACCTGGATGCCCTGCGGCCCGAGCCGCGCGGCGAAGCTGCGCGTGAAGCTGACGATGCCGGCCTTGGTGACGCCGTACCAGAGGTCGGTGTGCGCCATGAAGGCCGCGACCGAGGTCAGGTTGACGATCCGTCCCGCGGCGCCCGACGGGTGCGCGCGGTGGCGCTCGAGCATCTGCTGCGAGACCGTGCGGATCAGCTCGACTGGCGCCTTGAGATTCACCGCGAGCGCGCGCTCGCGCGCGGCTTCGGTGTAGTCGTCGATCGCAAGGCCGGGCTGCACGCCGGCATTGTTGATGAGCACGTCGATGCGGCCGAGCGAGGCGACCAGCGCCGCGATGCCCGCGATGTCGGTGAGATCGTAGCGCACCAGGGCGAGCGAGCCGGACTCGACCAGGTCGCTGCCCTCGAAGTCGAGGTCGAGCGCGACGATGTGAAAGCCGTCCGCAGCGAGCGCATCGACAATGGCGCGCCCGATGCCGCGCGCGGCGCCGGTGACGAGTGCAACGCGATGTCCAGGCATTGCCCTCCTCCTCAGCGCGGATACGCCCCGTTGTTCACGTCGAGCGTCATGCCGTTCATGTACTCGGGACTCGCGCTGCCCAGCCAGAGGATCGCCTGCGCGACTTCCTGCGGCGTGCAGGCGCGCCCCGAATACACCGAGCGCATGACGCCGTCCTTGCGCGATTGCGGCAGCTGCTCGTACATCGGCGTCAGCGTCGGCCCGGGCGCCACCGCGTTGACCAGGATGCCGTCGCGTCCGAGCCAGCCGGCGCAGCTCTTGGTGGTGTTGAGCAGCGCCGCCTTGGTCGCGCCGTACCACAGGTCGGGGTGGCCGGTGAAGGCGGCCACCGAGCCCACGTTGACGATGCGCCCCGCCTTACGCTTGCGCATCTGCGGCGCGAGCGCCTGCATCAGCGCGACCGGCGCCTCGAGGTTGACGGCGAGGATCTCGCGCTTGTGCGCCTCTGGTATCGCGTCGTAGGGCTCGCAGTACAGCGTGCCGGCGTTGTTCACCAGGGTGTCGATCTCGCCCAGCCCGGCGACCAGCGCGGCGATGCCGGCAACCTGGGTCAGGTCGTAGTCGACGCGCTCGAGGCGGGCGTCGCTCAGGTCGAAGCTCGAGAAGTCCTTGTCGAGCGCGAGCACCGTCCAGCCGGCGCCGAGAAAGGCGCGCGCAGTTTCCTTGCCGATGCCGCGGCCCGCGCCGGTGATCAGTGCACGGGGCATGCGACCGATTCGATGCCGGGCATCTTGAAGCCGTCCGCCTCGAGCCCGTCGATCAGCGTCTTCTTCTCGGCCGCGGTCAGCTCGACGAGCGGCGGGCGCAGCCGCTGCCACTCGGCGTCGTCGGCGTAGTGCGCGATCGTCGCCTTGAGCGCCGGGATCATCGGCACCGACTGCACGATCTTGCGCGTCGCCGTGATGCCGGCCTGCAGCGCATCGGCGTCTTTCGCGCGCCAGTTGCGGTACACGTTATCGATCGCCGCCGGATTGACGTTGCCGGTCGCCGTGATGCAGCCCTTGCCGCCGGCGCGCAGCCCCTGGAGCAGGAACACTTCGCTGCCCGGGAAGACGTCGAAACCGGAGGGACCGAAAGCCTCGATCATCGCCTGGGTGTTCGACCAGTCGCCGGAGGAGTCCTTCGCGCCGGCCACGGCCTGCGGATAGGCCTTCAGCAGGCGCTCGATGAGCCCGAGCGTGATCGGCACCGCCGACACCGGGGGGATGTGATACAGGTAGAGCTGCAGCCGCGCATCGCCGACGCGCTCGATCACCTCGGCGAAGTTGCGATAGAGGCCCTCGTCGGACACCCCTTTGTAGTAGAACGGCGGCAGCATCAGCACCCCGCCGCAGCCGAGCGCGACCGCCTTGCGGGTCAGCGCGATCGAATCGGACAGTGCGCAGGCGCCGGTACCCGGCATCAGTTTCGCCGCCGGCACGCCCGCGGCGACCAGGGCATCGAGCAGGTCGGCCTTTTCCTCGACCGACATCGAGTTCGCCTCGCTGTTGGTGCCGAACACCGCGAGCCCTGCGCAGCCCTGCGCGAGCAGCCACTGGCAGTGGCGCACGAAGCGCTCGGCGTCGGGGCTGTAATCGGCGCGGAAGGGGGTGACGACCGGCGCGAGCACGCCGTTGATGCGTGAATTCTTCATGGCGGGGTCCATACAGGGGGAACGTTCAGCGGATTATGCCGCCGACCCCCGCCGGGCGCGAACCGGACGTTCGCGCGACGGCGCGCCGACGGTACACTCGCCCCGGGAGGAGGGTCCGCAAACCCCATGAGCGACGTCTCGCAGGCTTACAACATCGCCGATCTGCGCCGGCTGGCCGAGCGCCGGCTGCCGCGCATGATCTTCGACTTCATCGACGGTGGCGCGGAGGACGAGGTGACGATGCGCGCCAACCGCGAGGCCTACGAGCGGCTGCGCTTCGCGCCGCGCGTGCTGCGCGACGTGGTGAAAATCGACATGCGCTGCGAGGTGCTGGGTGCCGAGTCGCGCGCGCCGATCGTCGTCGCGCCCACCGGGGGCGTCGGCTTCGCCTGGCCGGGCGGCGACCTTGCGATTGCGCGTGCCGCGGCGGCCTTCGGCCTGCCCTGCTGCCTGTCGACCAACACCACCGCCACCATGGAGGCGATCGCCGAGGCCGCCGGCGGGCGCCTGTGGTACCAGCTCTATGTGCTGCGCGACCGCGAATTCACCGACACGCTGGTCGCGCGCGCCGCGGCGGTGGGCTGCGAAGCGCTCGCCGTGACGGTCGATCTCGCTGCCGGCGGCAAGCGCGAGCGCGACATGCACAACCGCTTCACGGTGCCTTTCAAGATGAGCCTCTGGCATCTGTGGCAGGCGCTCATCCACCCGCGCTGGTCTGCGGCGATCGTCGCCAACGGCGGCGTGCCGACCTTCGAGAACCTGCGCGGCATGCGCACGATCCAGGACCCGAGCGCGTCGTCGATCGCGGCCTCGGTGGGCCGCGAGATCGACGCTTCGCTCAACGAGGCCGACCTGCTGCGCTACCGCGAGATGTGGAAAGGCAAGCTGCTGGTCAAGGGCGTGGAGCGCGCCGACGATGCCGAGCGCCTGGTTTCTCTCGGCGTCGACGGCATCTGGGTGTCGAACCACGGCGGGCGCCAGCTCGACGGCGCGGCGGCCACGCTCGACGCGCTGCCCGACATCGTCGCCGCGGTGGGCGGCAAGGTGCCGGTGATCATCGACTCCGGCGTGCGGCGCGGCGCGGACGTGCTCAAGGCGCGCGCGCTCGGCGCGCAGGCGGTCGCGGTCGGGCGGGCGATGTTCTACGGCACCGCCGCGGCCGGCGAGCCGGGCGCGCGGCGCGCGCTCACCATCCTCACCGACGAGCTCGAGCGCAGCATGCGCCTGTGCGGCGTGCCCTCGATCGGCGAGGTCGGCCGCTCGCTGCTGCACCGCGGCTGATCAAGGCGGTCACGGACATGCCCGATCTGCCCATCCTGGTCGTTGGCGGCGGCATCGGCGGGCTTGCCGCGGCGCTGACGCTGGCGCGCAAGGGGCTCGCGGTGCGCGTGTTCGAGCAGGGCGCCGAATTCAAGGAGATCGGCGCCGGCATCCAGCTCGGGCCGAACGTGTTCCGCATGTTCGACCTGCTCGGCCTGACCGAGGCGATCGAGCAGGTCGCGTTCCACCCGCACAACCTCGTCATGATGGACGCGGTGACGGGCGAGCAGGTCATCCGCCTGCCCGTCGGCGGCGCCGCGTTCCGCGAGCGCTTTGCCTACCCCTACGGCGTGATCCACCGCGGCGACCTGCATACCGTGATGCTCGAAGCCTGCCGCAGGGAGCCGAACATTACGCTCACGGTGAACGCCAAGGGCCTGCGCTACGAGGACCACGGCCACAAGGTGACGCTGCATCTGGACGGTGGCGAGGCGGTCGGCGGCGCGGCGCTGATCGGCGCCGATGGCCTGTGGTCGATGGTGCGCGCCCAGCTGCTCAAGGACGGCAAGCCGCGCGTTTCGGGCCACATCGCCTACCGCGCGGTGCTGCCGCGCGCCGAGGTGCCGCAGGACCTGTGGCAGGACAACGTCGTGCTTTGGGCCGGACCGAAGACCCACCTCGTGCATTACCCGCTGCGCCGCGGCGAGCTGTACAACCTGGTCGCCGTGTTCCACAGCGACCGCTACGAGGAAGGCTGGGACGTCTACGGCGACACCGACGAGCTGAACCGCAAGTTCGCCGGCGAGCGCCCGGAAGTGCAGCGCCTGCTCGAGAAGATCAACGCCTGGAAGATGTGGGTGCTGTGCGACCGCGAGCCGGTGCGCGGCTGGTCGAAGGGGCGCGTCGCGCTGCTCGGCGACGCGGCGCACCCGATGCTGCAGTACCTCGCGCAGGGCGCCAACATGGCGATCGAGGATGCGGTGGTGCTGGCGGCCTACCTGGAGCTCTCCGGCCGGGACTTCGCCAAGGCCTTTGCCTGGTACGAGCAGGCGCGCTATCTGCGCACCGCGCGCGTGCAGGTCACCGCGCGCTACTACGGCGACATCTACCATGCCTCGGGCGTGGTGCGCGAAGTGCGCAACTGGTTCCTGCAGCCGAGCGCGCCGCCCGACCCGAACGCGAAGCCGACCTTCTCCGGCGTGGCCTGGCTCTACGACGGCATCAAGGTGCCGGGCGCGCCGCCGGAGGGTTCGGGCGCTTAGCGCAGGTTTCCCGTGTGCCCGAGCGAGTAGCGCCCGGGCTGCGGCCACACCGTAAGGCCGTGCGGCTCGGTGCCGACGCGGATCTTCTGCACCGCGCCGCTCGTCGTGTCGATCGCGTAGACCACGTCGTCGAAGCGCCCCGAGAGCCACAGCGTCCTGCCGTCGGCGCTGACGTTGCCCATGTCCGGGCTGCCGCCGCCCGGAATCGGCCAGGTCGCCACCACCGTGCGCGTGGCGAAATCGATCACCGACACGCCGCCCGGGCCGCCGCGCGCGGCGAACACCTTGTTCGAGCCGCGGTTGGCGACGTACAGCTGGGTGCCGTCGCGGCTCGGGTAGAGGCCGTGCGTCCCGATCCCGGTCTTGATGAAGCCGACCTCGACCAGGCGCTCGCCGTCGACGACGAACACGCCGTCGGCGCGCATGTCGGCGACGAAAAAGACCTTGCCGTCCGGCGAGATGCGGATGTCCTGCGGCATGCCGCCCTTCGACAGCTTGAGGTAGCCGAGCACCTTGCGCTGGGCGATGTCGACTTTCGCCAGCCGCCCGCCGAATTCGCAGGTGAAGATCGCGGTGCGCCCGTCGAGCGAGAAGTCGGCGTGGTTGATCCCCCTGCACTGCGGCACGGCAAGCGAACCCTGCAGCGCCATGCTCTGCGGGTCGCGGAAGTCGAGCCTGCGGTGCGCTTCGGCGACCACGATCGCCGAGCGGCCGTCGGGCGTGAAGTACATGTTGTAGGGATCGTCGACCGGGATCGTTTTGCCCGGCTTGCCGGTCAGCGGGTCGATCGGCGTCAGGCTGCCCTTGGTGGTGCGCTCGGCATTGTTCGTCACCCACAGCGTCTTCAGGTCCCAGGACGGCACCACGTGCTGCGGGTTGAGCCCCACCGGGAAGCGATCGACGACCTGCCGCGTGTCCTGATCGATCACGCTGACGTCGTTCGAGCGCCGGTTCGGCACGTAGATGCGCGGCGGCGCCGCAGCGACGTCCGGCCGCAGCTTGCCGGCGGCGGTTTCGCTGTAGACGTTGTTCGGATCGACCACCGGCGGCATGCCCGGAGTGGTCTCGATGGCTGCCGCGGCACGCGGCGCCACGCTCGGCGCCGGTGCGGGCGCCGGCGCGGGCGCGGGCGCCGACACGGCGTCCTTCTTTTCCTGCTCGGCGAGCTTGCACGCGCTGACCAGCATCGCGCTCAACGCGAGCGCCGCGAGAGTTCTTGGGTTCATCCTCGTCTCGTTTTTCCCTGAAGCGCGCGAACTATGGGGCGCGCGTCGCGTGACGTCAACTCGGCTGCGGGCCGGCGTGCGCGCCTCAGCGGCGGTAATGCAGCACCGTCTTGCCGAGGAGGATTCCGGCCGCCGTCCCGCTCAGCACGACGCCGGCGAACACCAGGGCAATGCCAAGTGCGAGGCCGATCGGCGCGCCGGAGGCCGCGAGCCCGTAGGGGGCGAAAATCTGCCGGCCCCAGGCGCCGCCCAGCGTCGCCCCGGCCACCAGCGACAGAAACAGCGCCGGCAGCAGCGCGATCAGGGTGCCGGCGAGGGCGAGGCGCGCCAGCAGCAGGCCGTCCTTCGCGCCCGCGATCATGCGCGGCACGCCGGGCTTCGCGACCGCGTACGCGAGGGCGACGCCGCCGAGCAGCCCCAACGCGCTTGCGATCCAGATCGAGCCGGCCATGCGCTAGGCGCCCGCCTTCGCGCCGCCGTCCGCCGATTCGCGGGCCAGGGCGGCGCGCCGCCGCGCGGCAAGATGGAATGCGCTCAAGGCGGCGAGGAACAACGGCACGGCGGCACCGAAGACAACCGCCCGATGCATGATCGAGGACTTGTGGCCGAACAGCTCGAGCGCGAACACGGCCATGCTCCCGAGCGCGGCGACGGCGAGGGCGAAAACCAGGCCCGCGACGCGGCTCGAGGTGCGCGATGCCAACGCGATGGACAGGGGCGCTATCGAAACCGCATTGATGATCGCGAAGGCGACGTAGCTGACGGCGAATACCAGCGCCTCCATGACGAGCGGGACATAAATCGAATCCGGGCGATGCATCAACCGGATCGACTCGGCGATCGTGAACGCCAGGGCGGCGAATACCGCCGGGACCAGAAAGATCGTTTTCATCGGCCGATGGCGGCGTTCCTGAAGGCCCGGATCTGGGCCACGGCGGCGTTCACCTTGAAGTCGATGAAGCGCTTCCCCAGTTCGGGACTGGCCTTGCCGGGATCGCCCTCGACCCCGGTCGTCGCTTTTTCGCCGGCTCCGGCGCGCGCGATCGCCTGAGGGCGGATCCATCTGTGCTCGGCATCGATGAACATCAGCTCGCTGGTGTCCCATGCGCCCGCGTGCTCGCCCCAGGCGATCTGTCGATCGCCGAGGTACTTTCGCGCTTCGGCGCGCGACTTGTAGTAGAGGTCCGGCACATAACGCACCCGCACGCCCTTGCGCGCCCACTGCGCGTCAAGGATGTCAGCCGTGCGCCGCAGCTCGCTCTGTCCGCCGCCGTGGTCGCCCATGAGGTAGACCTCCTTGAAACCCGCCGCAATCGCGGAGCGCGCGATCTGCTGCACGACGCCCGAAAACACCTCCGAGCTGAGGGACACGCTCCCGGGAAAGCGCATATGGCCCGTCTTGGCCGTCGGGTCACCGGTTCGCGCAAAGGGCAGTATGGGATAGACGAGCGCATCGCCGAGCACCGCGGCAATGCGTCCGCCGACGTAATGCGCGACGAAATTGTGCTGGCCGAGCGCCATGTGCGGCCCCTTCTGTTCCGTGCTGCCCGCATAGACGATGGCGCTCGTCTTGCCGCCGGCGATCGCGTCGCGCACCTCCGGCCAGGTCAGGTCCTCGATGTGGACGGACCCCGCGTGCGCGAGTGAGGCGAGGCCGCTCGCGACGATCAGCAGCAGGAGCCTGAGCATGGGCCGCCTCGGTCTGGGCACGTGCCGAATGATAGCGTCAGCGGCGCCTTGCGAGACTTTCGCTCAATACGCGCTTCCGTTGATGAACCGCGCGATGCCCGCGGCGACCTCCGCTTCCTGCTCGACAAAGCCGTGCGGCGCGCGGCCGATGCAGGCACGAACGCCCGGCGGACCCGGCCAGCCGGGCCCGCCCGTGACCGTGACGACCTGCTGGCGCAGGCCGCGGGTCCGCGCGGTGATATCGACCATGCGTTCGGGCGGCGAGCGGCTGCACTTGTCCTGCGCGTGGCCGACGACGAGCATCGGCATCCGGATCGCCTCCAAGGGAAGACTGAACACCGTATCGGCCACCCAGGGCTTGCGGCCGCCGACGAAGCCCGACATCAGCGCGGAGGTCAGCACGAGGCCGTCGGGCGCGGATGGCCCGGAAAGCCGCGCGGCCGCATTGACCGCGGAGATCGTGCCGCGGCTGCTGCCCACCACCCAGACCGACGCCTGGGTCCGCCTTCTCAGGTCGGCGATCACCTTGCCCAGGTCTTCGGCGTGCGAGGGCGACACGCGGAAACCCGCCAGCCCGTCCTCGCCCGTATGGTCGGATGGCGCGTCGAGCAGCGCGGTCGCGAATCCCGCGCCCTGGAACAGCGCACGCGAGCGCACCAGCGCGTTCCCGGTGAGGGCGCGCGGGCAGCCTTCGTCGTCGAGGTCGAGGTGGCCGCCGCCCCCCGCCAGCAGCAGCAGCGCAACCCGGGTTCCTTGCGGAGGCACCGGCTGCGGATCGGCGAGCGCGTATCGCGTTGTCGTGCGCGCGTGCGTCTCGATGGTCACGAGCTCGCCGCATCCGCGGGCCGTCTCGGCGTTTGATTGCGCTGGCGCCGGCGTCGCCGCAAGCAGCGCCAGCGTGCCGAGTATCAGCGGGTGCAGCATCGTCTGCTCCGGCACCTGCGCGTTTCGTCGGCGCGGCGCGCTAGACGCGCGCGAGCGTGATCGCCTGTTCCGGGCAGGCCTCGATGCATCGGCCGCAGCCTTCGCAGGCGGCGGCATTGGTCAACATCGCCTGCTTCCATCCGTGCGCAAAACCCTTGAGCTTGCCCCGCAGGGACAGCCGGGATCGATCGCGCTGCGGCAATCTGCCCAGGGCGAAGACCGCCTTCGGGCAGACCGCGACGCATTCCGCCTTGCCTTCGCAGCGGTTCCGGTCGATCACCGGAACGACGCTGCCGGGCGCGTGCTTGCACGGAACGACGGTGGGTCCTGCGGGGTTGGCCTCGTCCATGCGTCATGTTCTCCGTGCCGGGGCCACGCTACGGCCGGTCGCGCGGTGTCCGCCGGCGCGCTCGGAGGTCCAACAGGTATTCCCTGAAGAGCAGCGACGGCGACAACAGAATGAGCGGTATTAGACCCCAACTGATCGGTGCGGATCGAACCTCTTTAACCAGAAACGCCGACGCGAGCACGATACTGATGACCACGCCGACCCGGGTCTGCTGCCTGCGATGTTGCTGTTCTTGCTCGTCGGAGAGCTGCGCCGGCGAGGCCCTGGCGCAGACGACGGAGTAGCCGAGCGCGATGGAAAACAGACATCCGAGCAGGAAGGATGTTGCGGCTGCCGGAACCCTGGATGGGCCGAGCAGATTGAACCCGAGGATGCCGAGCAGAACGAGGCCGAGGATCCAGGCCACCCGCTTCCAGAACCGCGCTTCAGCCATGCCTCAGCGGCCCGATCTTGCTGCGGGCTCGAGCTGGCCTTCGTTCATGGCCCACTCGAGGAGCTTGATTCGGCCCGTTCTCAGCTGGGCGGCCAGGTCGTGTTTGAAGTCCGGAACCCGCATTCCCTTTATCGGGGTCTCCTGCTTCCAATACCGCTTCCCGCCGCGGTCCCGTGATGCACACAGCCACAGGTTGAACGTCAGCGATGCCGCGTCGGCCAAATACAGCTGAATGAGGCAACGGACGTCATCGCCCCACACGACGGAGCGCTCGGGCCAGTCTTTGTGGTTTCTGGACACCGAAAGGGCGTGCTCTTTCGCGAAGGCCGCGATGATCGGGTCGATCTCGAGCAGCGGCCCTTCGATCCGTTCCCATGCCGCTTTCGTGCCGGTCCAGCCGCCGTTGGCCATCGCGCTCGCCTAACGGCGGGTGTCCGGTTTGCGCTCGAGCGTGGGTTGCCCGCTCATCTTGGATCTTTGTCCGATGCATTCGCAGCCGCGAATCGGGCAGCTCTCGAGATACTGCCGGTGGGCGAGCGTTCCATCGGTCACGGGCTCCGCGTAGATGACCTGCTCCCGCTCCACGTCGAAGATGAGGTCGGTTGCCGCGATGCGGCCCCACCATGGACGCATGAAGACCAGCTTTTCATTTACCCAGCGGACATCGGACAGGCCGTAAAGGTTGGAGAACCGGATCTCGACGAAGTGATCTTTCTCGGCATCGATCGTGACCCGGCCGCTGGGACGGCCGCCCTGCACGACGAAGGCATAGCCCTTGTTCGGCGAGCGCTCGCCCGCGAGGGGTTTTTCGCGCGGCGGCGTAGCGATCCGGGTGATCGCGGTGTTATTGCGCCACGTCTCCCCGGTGTCCTGCACGGAATGGACCATCCTGGGCTGCGACCAGCAATCGGGAGGGGATCCGGGCCAGCCATCGGCCGCGGCCGCCGCAACGGGAACCGCGACGGCCAGCGCCAGGACGACCGTCGTTGCGCGCGTGGCGCTCGATCGGGGCGTTGGACGGCGGGCGATCTTCATCTTTCAGGTTTCGTCCGTTTGCAGCCACGCGACGCATGCGAGGAGCGTGTTGCCCATTGGCGGCGCCTCGGCAATGTCAGTGCGCCCCGGCGTCGGCCGCCGCGCCGGAACCCGGCGCCGGATCCGCCTGCCGCTCGAGGAACCGCCTGACGAGCGCGTTGACCTCGGCGGGAAATTCCCAGAGGGGAAATCCGCCCGCGCCGGGAATGCTGACGCGTCGGGCGCCCGCGATGCCGGACTCGATTTCGTCCGCGACGCGAATGAAGTCTGCGACATCATGCTCGCCGTTGACGAGGAGTACCGGCTGGGCGATCCGGCCGAGCGCCGCTCGAATCGGTGCAACGGGCTCCGGCTCGACGGTATCGAGCCACGGTCGCCCGGAGAATTCGGCAACCAGTTCCCAGTGCGCCTTCGCGCGACATTCGGCGGGCCGGTCACGGATCACGTCGAACCACTTGGACTCGCGGAACCACTCCGCGCGCGCGGCCTCGATGCCGCGCGCGCGGGCCGTTTTCCTGGCGCGCGCGATCGCGGCCGTGACGTACGGCAGATCGACGCCGGGCAGGATCGCGCCGTCGAGAACCATGGATGCAATGAGCCGCGGATGCTGCGCGGCGAGCAGCAGTGCGACGCCTGCGCCCGTATGCGTGCCCCAGAAATGCGTCCGCTCGACCGCCGCGGCGTGCATCGCGGCCAGCACGCTGCGCGCGTATTCCGCGATGCCGTAGGGCCCCGGGCGGGCGGACGAGCGCCCATGCCCCGGCAGATCGACCAGCAGCAGCCGATAGTCGTCCTGGAATGCATCGACCTGCGCGCAAAACAGTCCGCTGTGCTGCGACGCGCCGTGAACCATCGTGATCCATGGCCGGGCGGCGCCCGCGCGCGTGACGGTTTCGAAGTGCGGCGGGTCCTGGGGGTCGGTCGGGCGCGCCTCGTGACGCAGCTCGAGCGTCATGAAAATGCTGTTGGGGTCCGGGGCGTACTCGCCGAACGGCGGGCATTCGACGAAGCCGTGCTTCTTGTAAAGGGCGCGGGCCGGGTGGAAGAACGGCCACGCCCCGGTCTCGAGACTCAGGCGTCGCAGACCCATCGCCCCTGCGGCATCGATGAGCTGTCGCAGCAGCGCGGTGCCCACGCCGGAGCGGCGCTTGCTCTGAACGATGTGCATGGACTTGACCTCGCCCTCGAACGAGGAGAGCCGCTTGATCGCGCCAACGCCCACCGGTTCCCCATCGTCCCAGGCCGACCAGAATTGGATGTCTGGGGCTTTCAGCTTGCCGAGGTCGAGTGCGTGCGCGCTGCCGAGAGCCGTCGCGCTGCGCGCGGTCGCGACATGGTGTTCGAGCAAGGCCTGGATGCGTGAATCGTCCAGGCCGCCCGGGAGGATCGTGATCGCCACGGTCGCCCTCCACTCGCTACCGGATCGGGGGCAGTTGCGTCGCCCGCGGCTGCGGGTGCGAATCCGGCGACGCGCGCCAGTGCGTCCGGCGGACCGGGCGGTCAGCCCCGGACCGTCGGCTCTCGAGCGAGGGGTCAGGCGGCATTCCCCTGTTCGGCAAGATGTCCTTTTCCGGGCACATGGTTGGCTTCGATGCGGATGCCGTCAGGGTCTTCGAACAGAACCGAATAGTAGCCGGGCGCCCAGTTGTCCTCCCGCGGAGGACGGACGACCCGGGCGCCGAGCGATTGCGCAACGGCGTGGATCGCATCGACGTCACCCCGGGTCTTGGCGCGGAAGCAAAGGTGATGCAGGCCGACCCTGCGTTGAACGAACGCGTCGGGGAGGCATTCGCGCGAGGCCGGGCTGATGGCCACGCCCGTCCGCCCGCCGATGCAGTAGAACATTTCCGGGGAGTTGATCAGGGTAACCATGCCCAGGGCGTGAAGCAGGGTCTCGTAGAACGGGACCGACCGCTCCATGTCCGAGACGGTGAGCTGGATATGCGCGATTCCGTTGATGTCTGGCATGCAGTTCTCCCGTCCGCGGGTCCCGGCGCGTTGTCGATCGACGCCGTTCTCAATACCGTCGCAAGAGGCAAGGAAGTGCAGGACGCCCGCCGTTGCAGCGTGCTTTCGGCGCAGGGTCAAAATGTATCCTGGACGCCTCCGGACCGTCTGCCTGAGGTCCGGCATCAGCGGCTGCGGGCGCCGTCCGATGCCCGCGCGGGTCAGCCCCCACGATGCACCCTGAAGGCCGGGCTCCAGCCCATCTGGGCAACCGCTTTCGTGACGCACACGGTCCCATCCGGCTCCGCCACGTTGTAGATGCCCGCGGCGCCGCCGAGGAGTGCCTTGCGCGCCGCGTCGGCCGCCGCATCGACGTGCACGCGTGCGCCGGGCGGCGGCGCGGCTGACCAGGTGCCGGGACCATAGAGCCTGCCGTATCGCAGCACCACCCCTCGAAACGGCCCCGCGAGCACGAGGCGCTCGAGAACCTGGACCGCGTGCGCCGTGCGCGCCGCCACCGGGTCGGACGCGCTCACGTTCAGCGGCGCGTCTTCCGTGAGGGGCTTGGGGCCCGGCGCGTAGGCAAAGGCGATGCTCTGCGCAATGACGTGCTTGACGCCCGCCGCGACGCAGGCATCGACCAGGTTCTGCGTGCCGACCTCTCGCAGCACCGCATTGCGGGGCAGAGCCTTTTTCAGGCCATCGGGGTCGAACTGCTTTGGCAGGTCAGTCAACTGATGGATGACTGCATCCGGCCGTGCGCGGCGCACCGCGGTTCGCAATGCCTGCGCGTCGAAGACGTCGACGATTGCCGGTTCGACGCCTGAGGCCCTGAGACCGCGCGCGGCATCGGCCTTGCGCGTCGTGCCGACGACGTGCCAGCCGTCATCCAGGAGCAGCCGGCACAGAACACGACCGATGACGCCTCCCGCGCCGGCAACAAACACGCGCTTGTCCGTCGTCACGACCGGGGCTCTCGGTCTCCGGCGAACTGTGGGGCGCCGCCCTGCATTTCATCAGCCGGCGCTAGACGCCGTACGGAATCTTGGCGGCCATCATCTTGCGCCGGTCAAGCCTGCGCCCATCGACGACGAACGTCCCGTCGCCGACCGCGTGAACCGTGCGCTTCTCCTTGCGTGCGGCGTCAAGGTGCGCGGCAACCGCTTCCAACACGACGATGTTGTGCCGGCTGACGATGTCGATGACCTTGCACTCGATATTCGCGAGGCACTCCCTGATCAACGGCGGCCTGACGCGCTTGCCCTTTACCGGCGTGAGCTTGAATCGGGAGAACTTGTCCGTGTCGGCCCCGGAGCAGGTCCCGATGCCAACCACCGTGTCCAGCATGTCGACGGTGGGAATGGCGATGACGCACTCCCTGTTCTTTCGCAGCGCCGCGAAGGAGTAATTCCATTCACCCGTGGTAATGGCAAAGACCGGCGTGAAATCCATCACCATGGTCCACGAGATGGTCATGACGTTGTGCTTCTTCCCGTCATGGGTCGTGACGAGGACCACGGGCCCTGGTTCCATCAGGGTGAACGCCGTGCTCAGTTTCAGCTGACGCATGAAAACCTCTCCGATCGTCGCGCCGGGTCTGCGCGCTCGATGCTAGGGCGCCCGACGTTCCGCATCACCGGCCGCCGTGGGCCGACGGCCAGCGGGAACCGCAGGCGATACGCCTGCAGCGGTCCGCTGCATGCGGTGGTTGGGCATCGTCTACCGTGCAACGCGTGCGCGAACCGCCCAGGCCCGCGCAGTCAATGGGATCGACCCGTTGACTGCGCTCGGCAGGCGCTCTCTTATGCGGTCCCGTAGGCGCGCCCGCGATGTCTCGTCGAGCGACATGGCGTAGGCGGGGGCCGGACCTTGGCCGCCGAGGAACGGCTGCCAGTAGTCATCGAAGTTCGCAAACGGCGTTGGCACGTCGATCGGTTTCACTTCGACGCCCTGCAGTCCCGCGCCGGTGAAGAGCTCCTCGAGGGGCTCCGGACGGCATGTCGGGAAGCGAACGCCTTCGTCCATGTTCGCGGCGCTCGGATTGAGCTCGACCGCGGCATCCCAGAAGACCCGCATCAGCTCCATTCTTCCAGCGTAGTCCCAGACGTACGCGGCGATCGTGCCGTCCTTGCCCGTTACCCGCGACATCTCCAGGAGCGCAGCGCGCGGGTCCTGAACGAAGTTCAGGACCAGTCCGGAGACCACCACATCGACCGACGCGTCATCGAGTGGAATCGCCGTCGCGCTGCCTTGGTAAAGCGCCGCCCGGCCCGCGAGATTGTCCTTCGCGGTCTTGAGAAATCCTTCCGAGGGTTCGACGCCGGCGACCGCGGAGGGGGAACAGCGGTCGACGATCGCCGCGCATAGCGCCCCCGTACCGCAGCCCACGTCCAGCCAACGCCGGCCGGCCGGAATGTTCAACCACGACAGAAATCGGGACGCGACCTGGCGGCTCCACCGGCCGACGTACTGCTCGTATGGGCTGCCACGCTCCCAGGTGTCGGAGACCGGTTTCTGCTCCATGGTCATATCCCCTTACGCATCATGCGATGCCCGGCGGCGGGTATCGGGCGCGGCGCTGAAACGAAGGCGCCGTTGCACGCATACCGTTGTTGGGCGCGGTTGCGCGAACAATGGTTACTCGTCTGTTTGCATGGGCTTCAACCTCGAGACCCAATCGCGCTTCTTGCGTTGGGCCAACAGCTCGAGTTCCTGCTCAATCGTCTCCAGCCACATCTGTTTGGCGGGGCGACAGGTCCAACCGAGTTCTCGCTGGGCCTTGGCGCTGGAGTAGGCGATCGAAATCGAGGCGGCTGAGGCCGTTTCACGGGAAACGGCGGCGGGCAAGCCCACCAGCCGCTGCAAGGGCTCCATCGCTGCAAACACAATTTTGGCCAACCAGGTGGGGATATAGAACCGGATCTTAAATCCACCCGGTTTCGTCATCCAGATCTGAGTCATCTCGCGCAGGCGGATCGGTTCGCCGGCCAGTATGTAGGTCTCGCCAACTTGACCCTTTTCGGCCGCCAGGGCAATGCCTTCGCTCAGATCATCGACGTGAACCAGCGAGTTGATGGTGTCAGGCGCCCAGGCAAAGGGCGTCATCAGTCGATTCAGATACATCCGCAGGAAATAGCCGCGCGCCGAGTGGTCATTGGGGCCCACCACCCCGTCGGGACAGGCAATGATGAGCGGCAACCCGCGCTGTTGAAAGCCGCGGGCAATTTCATGGGCTTCAGTCTTGGTCTTTTCATAGAAGGATACGCAGGGCTTTTGCCGTCGATAGGTTTCATCCACAGCGATCGGCCCGGTGGCGCCAAACGCGATGGTTGAAGAGACATACACGGTTCGCGAGATGCCGAGCTCGAGCGCCAGGCCCAGCACGTTGTCGGTGCCGGTTACATTGGTGGCGCGCATGAGCTGGCGTCCCTGCCCGGTCAGCCCGAATTCATACCAGCCGGCATTGTGAACAACCCAATCGGCACCGGTCATGCCGGCCCGCATGGACTCGCGGTCGGTCACGTCGCCCGGTACACACTGCGCACCCATCCTGGCCAGGATGCGGGCCTGCGGGCTGCCCGCGTTGCGCACCAGCGCGACGACATTCCAGCCACGCCTCAGAAGGGCCTGTGTGAGCGGCCGTCCGATAAAACCTGTGGCACCTGTGAGAAATAGGTTCACGCCTTCAGCCTCCGGTGCTCAGGAGCAGGGGGTTCGATTCGAGATGCGCCCGATGTTTGAGCTTGCCCGCGGGCGCCGCGAACGCTCAGGCATCATCGTTGCGACGTAACGATCGCAGTCACGCAGACGCGCTGGAAGTACGTTGCGATAGCGTCCGCAGTGTTGAATACCTCGGACGAGCCATCAGAGCGGACGGCTAAGTACGGCGCGACGTAGCGCACAGGTGATGCGGTTGCCATGCGGCTTCCTTCTGCTCGCCGCCTTCGTCGAGCGCTCACTCAGCCGCCGGAAATCACGGCGTCCGGTATCCGGTAGTGCTCGTAGTCGTTGACTTCAACGAGCCAGTCGTCTCCGCTCCTGCTTACCTTCATCTTCGATCCGCCGTCGACGGACACTTTCCCGCCCGAGAAGGTCAGGACGCGCTTGAACCCGCCGGGGGGCGTGACATGGACCTGTGCGTTGCCGGGCGCGCCGCGGATCACGCCGAACTCGCACTGCGACGAGCCCAGCGCCGCGTTCCCCATCGAGCAGGGCACCTTGCCCGTGGCGTGGTACGGCGTCCCCTCAACCTTGGCGTCTCCGGCGGGTGCCGTTCCGAGGGCCGCCGCAGACGCGCTGCCCGTGATGCCGATGGTCAGCTTGTATCGCGCGGTTTCGTTGCGGCGTGCGGCGTTGCGCATCAGATAGACGCGGATCGTGTACTCGCCGTCGGCAGCGAGCGTCCCGCTCCAGTCGTTGCCATTCGATGAGCCGACGAAAATGGCAACATCGTTAGAGCCTGGCGGAAGCACGTTGAAGTAGTTTGAACCGTTGTCGGTCTTGAGCCCGACGGTCATGGCCTGGCCCGCCCGGGCGCGCAGCTTGTAATCAATCGTCTTGTCGCCCTTGAGCGAGCCAACGAGCGTGGTCGACGAGGCTCCTTTCGCGAAGTGCACCGGCCGGGATTCAATGGCCCCGGCCGCCAACGCCCATGGACTTGCGGCAAAAAGCGCAACAACGAGTGCGAAGCGACCACTAGAAATATTCATCATCTTTCCTTCTTTGTGGCTACATCGGCGTCGACGATCAGGGCCGGGACACGGCCGATCTGTCGGGTGCCGCATAACGCTGTGCTCAGCGGCGCGGCTTTGCCGCGGCTGTTGAAGCACCCTGTTCACTCTCATGGGCTTTGTATGGATCCCGTCCGCGCATCAACGAACACTCATTGTTCCAGCGCATCTGCAAACGTGCTCTTTAGGCGCCGATTGATAACCCGTAAAGGGATACCGATAGGAACCCGCTGCCGCTCCGCAATAGCGATTAGGTCGTTGAAGGTAACGTGTACATCGCCGTTGGCATCTTCCCAGATGAGCAGTTTCTGGCAAAACGCATCAAGGCCCAGTGTCGGAGCCGAAGCCATAGCCTGCCCCCCGGGACCAGGGCCACCAAACAGAATCAGTCGCAGCGGGCGCAGGTCAACGCCATATTTCCGCGAGCGCGCAGCGAAATCCACAATCCCGAAATTCACTGTATCGGATTGGGCATCGATGGCTTCCCGGATGCGCTTTTCCGTAATGGTGTAGTCAAACGGGCTGTCAAGCGTGACAAGCCCGTTATCCGGCATCGCGTCCGAGGGAAATCGCGCAATCGCGGTCTGGGGAATACCTTCCATGGCGGTTGCGATCGCAGATTCGTAACGATCACGGAGGCCCGCCTGGTCCGGCAGGGCGTAGCGATTTTTCAGATAGTCGAAGTTGTTGGCGATGACCGACGCGCTACCCGAACCCTGATCCTCATAAGCCAACGCGCGCAGGGGCAGGTCGATGGCAGCAAGCGGCGCATGTTTCAATATCGCCGCTTCGAGTTCCGGGTCAGACCAGATTAATACATGAGCGGGCGGCATTGACGATCCGGCTTGTGCGGCTAAGCGGGAGTGATCTATCTCCGCAATTATTTCGAGCCGCGGATTCGCCCGCACATTGCCTTCCAGCGTCTGGAAGAGCTTGTCCGGCTCCACATAGCGCGCTGCGGAAATCGGGCCGGCATCATCTGAGCAACCGGCCAAACAGAGAATCAACCAACACGAACAGAGAAGATATGTGCGGAGAAAACACCCGCCGTAAGGCTTTCTTGTCACCAAGCGTTGCCTCTGCTTGTTGCAACGTGATCTCGGTAAAGCGCTATCGCGAACAAACCCAGGATCACCTCGAGAACAAAATAGACGACCAGCAGCCAGTGGGGCATACCGTCCAACAAGAAACTTAATAAGCGCCCGGCAGCAAGACCAAGCATGAAAACTGCGCAGGCAGCCAAGGCGGGCGCCCTCATAGTAAGGCTGAATGCTCCCCACAGCCACAGCACGACCATGCCAACATAGAGCCCCATCACCGCGCGCATGATATGCGTAAGGTTGACGGTGTCGACAGTGATGCCGAAAAGTGCATCCAGAGAAGCTGATGGCATGGCGCCATATCCCATCGCTATCGGCACCAGCCCAACGGCACAGAAAATCAGAAAAGCCCTTGTTTTCATGCTGGCCTCGTCATGAACGTGGAGGTTTGCGGCGCGGCAACCCGAACCGGTGATTAGGCGATGCGATCACTGCCCTGTTGGGCGGATCCCGCTTTGGAAGCCCACGAGAAAGTCCTTTGCCCTTTCGCGTAGCGGTAAACGTCGAGCACGTCGAACACCAGGCTGATCGAGATCGTGGCCGCCACATAGTAGCCCCAGACCTGCAGCTGAACCGGATGCTCTATGGTTAGAAGGCGATCTATGAGCCAAGGTAATAGCGCTAACCAGGGCAAGTGGCACAAACCGATGAGGCGTGAGAAGGGCGTTTTCTTGTGAATCTGGCCCGCGACGACCAGCGTAAGAATCAACGTCGCTAGGACAAGCTGACCTTCAGCTGTGGTGATGAACACCAGGCCGCCAATCAGCTGGGGGACGTTCAACAATGCGCCCCAGATGTTCACGACCCGACTCGCTTTGCCGATATCGCGAATCATCAGAAGAGCATCGCGCAGCAGATTCATCGGTTCCGTCGCAGAACAAGCCGCCTAACGTTCGCGCTGAACCGCCGCCGAGGCGCGAGCCCGCTGGCGGCGATCGGCTCAAGCGCGATGTCAGGCGTCATCGGCCACCTTTTGATGCGATAGAACCCACCTCGCATACCGACGCACATGGTCTTTGTGACTCGATAGCGCCCGACGAGCGACAGCGAATGCCTTCTCGCTGTCGAAATGCATCGCGAGTCGAAGTTGGTCACGAAACTGCTCTGAGAACTCTCCAGAATCCAGGCGCTCCAAGATCACGCGCAGAAGCCGGTCGCGGTGCGCCCTCGGCAACTCGAGATGCTTCAACCTCCGGCACATCATGGCGCGACCCCGGCCGTGCCACAAGCCTTTGGTCTCCGCGCAAACGAAGTGGACGCAGTTTTCAACGACTTGCGTTGCCCCCGAGGTCAACTCGTCAGCGAGCGCCCGAACGTGACGCTTCGACATGCGCTCGAACTCCTGGGTCTCGAGGAGCTCAGTCTTCATGACGCCTAACGCTCTGGTTCAGCGGCGGGCCGCGCAGCGGTCCGTGCGCTGCAACCGGTAGTTGGGCATCCAATCATTCCTACTTCTTCCTGGACTTGCGTAGGGCTGCTACTGGATCGGTATTTGCGGCGAGACCCTCGGCTGCGGCAACAAAGAGCAGTTTGCCATTCGCAACCGCGAATGAGTGCGCCGAAAGGTAGCTTCCAGTACCTACGGAGCGCACAGTAACGACGATCTCTTGCTTTTGATCTCCATCGATGTCGGCAAGCATGACCTTCTCGACAACTCCATCGCGAGCACGAATAAGCCCGGAAGTGAAGAATGTGGTTTCATCCGGGGCCGCCGCGGCTTGATAGAGCCGAACGCTGAAGCTGCCAATGGACCGCGCCTCGAAATCACCCTCCGCCACAACTACCGTCTCGCCGGTTGGGAGCGTGAGCTTAGACAGGAAACGCTCTTGCGGCGCGGCATGAACGGAAGTTATGAGGAGCAGCACCAATGCAGTTACCCATAGTCTCATTTCGATTTCCTTCCTCTTTGTCGGCAAATGACCGGAATCACAGGGATGCCCAACGTCTGAATTCAGCGGCGTGAAGCCGCGTAGCGGGCGAGCGTTCGCTGGAATGAGTTGTTATGCGGTTGCTCACCCTCTCGCCTTCATGTGCCATCGGACCCGCGGACGACAATCTTTCCACCTGCTCGGTTCTCGTCCATCAATGTATGCGCTTGGATCAGCTCTTCGAACTTGAATACGGGGCCGGTTTTGACTTCGAGCTTGTCGGTTTCCACGAGATCGACGTAGTTTTGCAGTTGTGCTGGTGTCATATCGGCGGCCTCGCCGCTATAGGACGTGAGCTTGACCGCGGTAGGAACGTCGCCCATCGGATGGAAATGATCGAGCACCCACGATCCACCAAGGATCCCCGTCATGCAAACGATTCCGCCGCGCCCTACGCAACGCAACGAGTCGAGTAAGGTAGTCGCCCCGACAAGTTCAAGAACTCTGTCATACGGCTTGCCCGTACCGGACGTGATCTGCTCCGCGAGCGCTCCGTGATCAATCCAGACCTCGTCGGCACCGGCGGCCGTGAGTTCGGCGGCCTTCTTCGGGTCACGGGTTGTCATCCCGACCCGGAGACCCGCTTTCTTGGCCAAAGCAAGCGCAGCCATTCCAATCGACGAAGTGCCTCCGCGAACCAGCAGGGATTTGGCGCGGCCTATTTCCAGCGCCGTGTACAAGGAACCGTGGGTGGTCTGAAGCATCTCCGGCAATGCCGCAAGCTTCTCCCATGGCAGTTTGGTGCGTAACGAAAACACACATTCGTGTGGCACCAGCGTGTACTCGGCATAGGATCCATCGAATTGGCGGCCCATGCCGCCCATCATTGCGGCGACTGCAGATCCGGGCTTCGCAGCGAGACCACCCGGGTCCACGATTTCGCCGACGCATTCGATGCCAAGGACACGCGGAAACTTCACTGTGGGCGAATCGCCCCTTCGCGTGAACCATTCCGACCGGTTCAATCCGAACCCTCGGACCCGTATCAGAGCCCAGCCGCGACGAGGTTCCGGAACAGGCATCTCCTCCAGCCGAAGCTTTTCTGGGCCCCCAGGTTCACGAATAACCCATGCCTTCACAATATCTCCCGAGTAGGTCTACATCGCGCCTTGAAAGCCTTGCCCGCGCCGCGGAATCATCTGCCGCATAACGCTTCGGTTCAGCGGCGGACCGCAGCGGGCCGTTCGCTGCAACCGAGAGTTAGGCGATTCAACCGGTTCTCCAGCTATGGCGTGAACTCGACCAACACTCGCATCGTCTCGACCTTCAGACCGTCCTCCCGCATCGCCCTCTGGCCTTCGTCGGACTGCAGAAACTCCTGGAATTTCGCCATATCGGGTATATCGGCCATAACGCCTGTTGCATTGGGATTGTTGGGGTCGCGGAAGTTTCGGCACTTAATTCCAAGTTTCCCGAACATCTCATGTCGGCTTCCTGGTCCCTTCTTCCAGGCTTTGGCCCAGACTGCACCGTCCTTAACTTCGTGGAACACGATTGCGGTCGTCATTGTGGATTCCTGCTTTGTGTAAGTAATCGGTTTGGTGAAAGTGGCCGTCTTGCGACGCCTAACGTTCGTGCTAAGCCGCCCTCGGAGGCAGGCGGCGCCTGCCGTAGCGGGTCGGCTCGAGCGAGGGGTTAGACGCCTGCGTCACCTTTGAATCGCTCCTGCCAGCTCTTAGCGGACATGAAGGATGGATCAGCACGGCAGTTGGCCTCGGTTTCAGCAAGGATCTCAGAGTCAGACTTGGAGAGGTCGAGGGGATCGCCGTGAGGCTGCGAGACGTAGAAGGGAGTATCGAAGTAGACCTCGACCGTATTGCCCTCTGGATCGTTGAAGTACACAGACAGTGCGTTGCCGTGGTTCAGCGTGAAGAGCTTGCTGGCGCCTAGCAACGGTGCCTTGGCACTGGTCCGCCGGAGATCATCGATAGCGTCAGCCTTGAATGACAGTTGCATGATCGTGCTGAACGTCGCTTCAGGCGGGCGCCCCGACGAGATCACGAGCTGATGATGATGTTCTGGGTCAGCACTCATGAAGACGAGGTCGTTCTTGAACGTCTGCCCTTGCCCCCGGTCCGTCACTCGCAGACCGAAGAGTTCAGAGTAGAAGCGAACCATCAGTTCAACGTCACGGACATACAGACCGACGTGCGAGAGTCGTGGTCGGGTTGAGCGCAGCATGTTTGCCTATGCGGGGGTTGAGTGGGATGGCGAGTCCAGGCGTCTAACGTCCAGCATCAGGGGCGCCGTCACCGCGCCAGCACTTCGGGACTAAAATGATCGGCGTCCCCTGCATGCACGAATTAGACGGCAAACAGACTTCTCTCTTTCGACCGAAGGGCAACCAGTTCTTCCGCCGTATACATCGGCGGCACGGGATCGTATCGTTTATCCAGCACCTCCAGGTGATTCTCCGGCAGGGCCACGGAACGAACAGCCAGAAAAGCTTTCCCGGAGAATAATCGCGCGTCAATTAGCGCCTGACGCGCCTTTCGGCTCACCATCAACTGCCGGAACCGCATCATCTTGCCCTCACGGTTCGGCCCATCTTCGCCCCACGGCACATATGCGAAGTCCGCATCTGGGTACGTCTCCGTCCAGAAACGGGGCACCGTCACGAATCTGAGCCCAGATAAGTTTGATTCGTCTGCCGCCTGGGTAGCAAAGAGGTCCAGGACCGGCTCTAGCAAGGGATCGTCCAGAACCAGGTCCGAACGCAACCAGCGCTGATGGAAGCAGTTCTGGCCCATCTCGATAGACGATGTGCGCTTGGCAGGGGCATCGCCCACATCGCGGATCCAGAGGTTGCGCTCGAACCAGGGGTGATCGAGTCCGTGACCGAGGCTATGGTCCGGAAGGGCGACGAACCACCCAGGCCCGGCCTTGCGACCGGCATTCCGGCAGCGGAGAAACGAAAGGCCGCGCAGCTTTAGGCGCTCATACGCCGCGACAAAGGCCGCCGAGACAAACGTGTGGTTCAAGGCGTGGGCTGCAGGCAGCGACCCGGGTTTGTAGGACGGATACTCGTCCCACAGTGAGAAGCTGTCGTCCGCCGTCCTAGTGACCAGCAAGAACCAGTGTGCCGCCGCTGTCTCGTGCTCGTCTAACAACTCGGTAACTGTTCCGGCGCCGGCAACGACGAGCCCGGACTTGCACTCCTCGTGCACCTTGCGGAGCGTATCGCGACCGCGCTCCGAACTGAGATTGATTCTGGCCCAGGCATTGCTGTGAACCTTGAGGCGGAGTTTTCGGTAAACGCGAGCGCGCATTCGTTCCGAATCCTCGGTTAGCGCGTCAGCAAAACCGCCGCTCCCGGGCGCATCGAGGCGGAAGTCGATTTCGAAGCGGGCCATGTCCGTGTCGTCTAACGTTCCGCATGAGCGGCGCGCCGCCAACGCTCAGCAACAGACCCTTGTCCATGAAAGCGTCCGCTCCCTGCGGCTGTTAGGCGCCGTCGAGGGCAGCCCACATTTCGGCCTCTCGACACCACCGAGCGCTGACTCATGGCTTCGACATCGTACGCTGTAATAGCGGCAGAGATATTGCGATGACGCCGGGAACGATTACCGCCGCGAGGAGGCCCAGCGTGTCGTTGGAGCTGAGGTGACTCGACTCGCTTAGAACAGTGGCAGCGCCAATCAGCACGAGCGCGGCCGCAAACCCGACAAAAAGACCGGGGGACTTGGTTTTGTATCTCCCGTTGAGCAGAAACACGACAGCAACGAGCACCTGGACAAGAAGTACGCCAGAAATTCCGAATGCGATAAGCCCGACTATCAGGATCGAGAAATCGGAAGCCAGCGCCGGAGCGGGGACCACCGTCAGTGTGACCGCTGGAACGACATGTCTAAGTCTGAGCCAGAACACGGATCGCATGGCACTCCGCTATTGAGACGTACGCCTAACGTAGAGGTAACCGGCACGCCGAGGCGCGGTACCCCGGCCGCAAGGAGGATGATGAAGAGCGAGCGCCTCGCGGCCAGGGTGCCTTGCCGTAGCGGGTCCGGTTGACCGACATGTTAGGCGTCGCCCTCAGGTAGCTAGAGACGCTGACGTATTGCCAAGGCGGTGGCCGGGCGCCAAGAAACGTGGCGCTCGGCATACGTGCTGCCTAGTGTGCCACGATCGCGCGCCGTTATCATGGCTCAGCCATGGATGACGCAGCTTCGACACTTGCGACAATTGCCTTGCTCTGGGCAGCAGCTGCGGTCGCGCCTGGGCCCAACTTCCTTCTGACGACGCAGACCGCGATTTCAAGCGGCAGAGCAGGTGGCTTAAAGGTGGCGCTTGGACTGGCTTGCGGCTCGGCGTTCTGGGGATTCGCTGGTTTTTTTGGTGTTCAGGCCGTTTTCAAGATGGTGCCCTGGTTATACGGGGCGTTGAAGATCGGTGGCGCTTTGTATCTCTTGGCGACTGGACTTAGGTTGACTCTCAGGAGTTTCCGGCGTGCGCCTGAGGCACGCCTTTCTCATGGGGAAGGCGGCGGAGAGTTCCGGTCAGGGCTGGCAATCAGCATCGCCAATCCCTATTCGGCGTTGTCCGCGGCAAGCCTGTTCGCCGCAACGCTGCCCCCGACGCCGCCGGTTTGGCTTGGCTTGGCAGCCGTTGGTCTCATGAGCTCGATAGCGATCGTGTGGTATGGCTTCGTTGCTTGCGCACTCACAGTGGGATCAGCCGCGCGCATATTCCGGAGCCTGGGCCACTGGGTGGACCGGATCGCGGGGCTGGCGTTCGTCGTCTTCGGCGTTCGGATGGCTGTGCGAGACTGATTACGACACTCGAAAGCGTGTGCCTGCGGCGCCTAACGTGTCGCTTGCACCGGCGGCCCATGGCCGTCCGGTGCAAGCGAAGGTTAGATTCTGGTTAAGCGACTTCCAAAAGCGCACGCGGGTTCTTCTGTGCGATCAGGAGAAGAGTTCGGGCGGCACCTGACGGGGCACGGCGGCCTTGCTCCCATTCCTGCAGAGTACGCACAGAGACCCCAAGAAGTTGAGCGAACCGGGACTGCGAGAGGCCCGTTTTCTCGCGCACGGAAGTCACTGATGGGATGGTGGTCACCCGGCCGTGCGCGCCACGCTTGATCTCGCGAATTCCTTCGAGAATCTCAAGACCGATATTGCGTTTGGCCTTAGCCATCGAGTTCCTCCTTTATCTTGCGGAGAACGTGAGCCGGGATGTTCTGCTCTTCATTCTTCGCGTAAATCGTCAACATCCAAATCACGCCTTCGCGGGTCTTGGCGTAGTAGATCACTCTGATGCCGCCCCGCTTTCCGCGCCCGGGCTGCGCCCAACGCAGCTTGCGGACCCCGCCTGACCCCGGGACCACTGCGCCACTTTCTGGCGCTTCGATCAGCTTTGCCTGGAGCCGGCCGTACTCATCGTCGGTGAGGTAATCGCCGACAAGGCGCGTAAACAGCTTTGATTCGACAAAGCTGAACATGGCGCATTATACGTCAATGACGGATAGCGTCAACCAGAATCTAACGTTCGAGCTAAGGCGGCCGGCCGTGGAGGGTCGCCGCTTGAGCGAGGAGTTAGGCGTCACTTCTTGCCGCTTGCCAGCCAGCCCAGCTGCCAGCCTGTACCGAGGCCAAGAAGTCGGCGAGCAAGCCGTTGAACTGGCTCGGCTCCTCCAGGTTTGGAGTGTGTCCGCAGTCTGGTAGCAACGCCAGCCCAGCGTGGGGGAGCCAACTTCGGAGCAGCATAGATGCCTCAACGCACGGTTCGTCGCGATCTCCCGCGACGACCAGCGTTGGAACCGGGAGTGAACGCAACGCATCCTCCAGCTCGACGACGGTCTTGCGCTTGGCGACTACCTCGCGTGCCAGATGGGCGCATGCTCGCGCATCGTGCTCACCGGCGTAGCGGAGGAACTCCGCGAAGCCTCTTGGATCTTTGCGCTTGAAGCTGGCCCTAGTCGGCACATTTGCTAGGCTGTCCACTAGGCTCCGTATGCCTGAGGTGTCCAGCGCCGCCGCCATTGCTTCTTGTCCTTGGAGGAAGGCGGCTCGGTGCGTTGACCCAGCTCCCACTCCAACGAGGATCAGACCGCGAACACTGTCTGGCCGCGCGATCGCGAAGTCGCGGGCGATGTTGGCCCCCATTGAGCAGCCGCACAGGAAGACGGCGCCGAGTTGCAGGTGTCGGAGGAGCTGCGAAAGGTCACCGACCAGAAGCTCCTGGGAATACTCACTCGCTTGCTGAGGGACTGAGGAAGGCGGGTAGCCACGATGGTTGTACGTGATGACGCGGTAGCTGCGCGAAAGGCATCGCACCTGTGGTTCCCACGATCGCCCATCGCCCGCGAACTCGTGAACCATAACGACTGGGGTGCCTTGGCCGGTCTCTTCCCAGTACAGCTGAACTCCGTTGACAGCCGCTAGTGGCATGACGTGCTCCCGTTAGCGCTGAAGTGAGAAGACGCGCGTTCAGTGACGCCTAACGTTTGAGCTAAGCGGGCGCCAACGGCTTGGGCCCGTAGGGCCCAGGATACAGAGGGGCGACCGTAGGGCCTAAGCCGTTGGCGCTCCGCTTGAGCGAAGGGTTAGGCCTCACAGCGCCGCCCAGCGAGACGCTAAGCCGAACGCGTGCAACGACCCGATGATGAGACAGACCCCTGAAGAGACGAGCCAGAACGTGGTGGAGTTCTTCGGAAAGACAGGGCGCAGGAGGGGAAACGCCAGACCGCGCGCAAGGTAGACGGCTGTGATGCCCAGGAGGGCAAGCTTGGTGAGTGGCAGTGGAGCGATGAGCCCAGCGCCTGCTATGGCGTAAGCGGCCCAGGTCAGGAGCGCCGCCGCGATAGCCAGCGTGACTAGCGTTGGCTGTATCTTGCCAGCCTCCACAGCGCGAGCCATGCGCTCCCCAGCGCCCATGAAGCGGTATGCCTTGGGACCAAGCGCCACACATGCGAGATGCGCCAGGGCTGCCAAGGCGCTCAGGGCCGCGCCAGCAACCAGGGCTGTAGAGCCGGGATCGAGCACGATGTGTCTAGTGAGGCCTAACGTCGCCGTGAACGGCGGGCCGCTACGGGGCGGACGTGTGGCATGACGCGTCCGGCCCGTCCGTTCGACGTGAAGTTAGAACGCAGGACACGGACACGCTTTGCGCCCTTGCCGTCGGCAGTTATTTATCCCGCTCGCCGGCACCTCGAGACTTCTCGGCGTCCTGCTTCGTTTGCGTCTCACTCGGTTTCTGGAAATCGCCAATGACACTTTTTAGAGGGCAGATCGTGACTGCGGGACACTTCTTGCAACCTGCCGCTAGAGCGATTGGGCATAGGGTCATCCTAATTCCTCCTCATTCGGCGTTTCGCGCGCAAATCCATCCGATGCGTTCTAACGCCGCAATGAGCCGCAATTGACGGCGACGACTGGAGCGGCAGCGAAAGGAGGAGCGGTCAAGCGTCGGACTCCATTGTGTTGTTAGGCGGCGCCGCGCGAGTGGGGGCGGTTCGTTATTCGCCACAATGTTTCTCAACGCGGCAATTTGCGGCCGCCAAAGTACGAAGCCATCGCAAATAGAGCGACGTATGCAAGATATACGAACGCCGAAGCAACGCTGCGAGCAGGCCCAAGCAAGAGCACACCTATGGTGATCATATACGCGGCTGCGCCGTTAGTTATAACCCACCATGCCCGGACAGCGTTCCGCCCACGGCGGCGTCGCAATATCAGAGATAACGCCCAAAATATCAAAACAGAGACTGGTACACCGACAATGCCTAGCAAACCCCCTGTCCACAAGGCGCAATCAACATTACTGCAGAGAGGGCTGTTTCCAAACGAATTGAACGATGCATACGCACTCAAAGGGTAAAGAACAAAACCGACTAACCCGACAGCTGGTGAATATTTGTTGGTCACTGGCCTATCCTTGTCGCCTAACGTTCGCGTTGAGCGGCGGCCGACGAGTGTAACGAGGAGGGCACCGCAAGCAAGCGAAGCGCGCTTGCGGACGTCCGCTCGAACGCGGGGTTAGTCGTCACGTATGGCACTTGCGGAACCCTCCCAGGCGTCCGAGAAAAGACCGAGGCGGTATTCAACTGGGATAGCCTGACAGAGCTGGAGCAGAATATCTTTGGCGGTGCGCAGAGCTCTGTTTGCGTTCCCGAGGGTGATTTCGCGCTCCAGATCAGACGTTGGCGAATCGGTTCTCTGTCTGTCGTACTCGTCACGAGTCCAGATATGTTCCTCCTCGATGACCTGTGGCTTCGCATGCGCGATGGCGTTGCGTTGCTTCGACAACCACCGCGCGCTCGACCAAGGCTCTGCGTGTCTATCGTACTTGACGTTTAGGCGGTCGCATAGCAACCGGAGTTTGGCGTTGGGCCCCGCACTTTCGAAGTCTTTCCAATCGGGAATGATCCGCTTGCCGATGGCGTTACAGATCGCCTCTATCGCAAGGCCACATAGCGTAATCGCCGTTAGCTGACTGTAAAACCAGCCGGGGCGTTTCGCCTCCGCGTCTTCGACGGCGGCGCGCGCAGCGCCGATCAACATGTGATGCGCAGAGAAGGAGCGCGACCTGGTGACCTTGAGCTTGCTGCTCATGTGACGACTAACGTTCGCGTTGAGCTGCGCTCGCAGAGCGTCGGCTCTCGAACGCGCAGTTAGATGGCTTACCGGTATACATCCTTCCGATGTCCGACCTTGAAGATCGTAACTTCTCGGCGCTGATCGTCAACAAGGTAGATGATCCGATACCTTCCCTGTCGCACGCGGTATCGATCACCATATCCCGCGAGCTTCTCAGAACCCTGTGGTCGAGGGTTCGCTCCCAGCGATCGAATTCTGCTAATTACTCGCTGACGATCAGCCTTAGCGCCGATTGTCTCGACCTCTTTCGCCGCCGACGTCTTAATCAGAACGCTATATTCGGCCACGCCGCTTTAGGCCCTGGACGAACGTGTCGAATGAAATGCTCTTCTCGTTCTTTCGCTCGGCGAATGCGGCAAGATCCTCTGCGTCCTCGGCCAGAGCAGCCTTTACAGCGTCGTTGACCATGTCGGAGATGGATCGGTCCGACGCCGCAGCCTTGAGGCGCAAGGCGCGGTGGACGTCGGGCTCGAAATAGACGGTAGCGCGTTTTTGAGTGTCCATGCGCGCCATTCTGACGTTGAGACGTTAAAACGTCAAGGCACTAGCAGCCATCTAACGTTCGCAGCCACCGGCGCGCGCCCGGTGACCATTGCAAAGCACGACCCTCGCGCGCGCGTCCGCGTGCGCTGCGCTGTTAAGCGGCAACACATGCCAAAACGTGGAGCTGCGGGTAGATGCGGCCTTTGAATGCCGGTCGGCGCCTGCGAGCTGCTGTCTGCGCCTGGCGGGCATCACCTTGGAGGCGGCGGGGCAACTGAGTTCGCGCATGCCGTGGAAGGGTACGCCTTTGCTTGGGAGCTCGCCCTTGCTGATCGATATGCTCAGCATGCGCTCTGCGTGTTGCCGTTTAACGTTCCCGGTGACCGGCGCGCGCCCGGCAGCGCGCGCGGACGGCAGCATGTCCGCGCGCGTCCGCGTTGACCGGGAGGTTAGAAGGCAGACACTTCATGCGGTGAGCGTAAGCCCCCATTGGAATACAGCCAATAGCACAATCACACTAGCCAACAGGAAGAAAAGACAGCCCGCGGACAGCAGCGCGGCTGTAAAGAGCGCTAGGGGTGAGCCGCAGGCTAGTAGGCCCCGCAGACGCGAACCAAGTGTGGTTGGGGCTGAACTGGCAAAGAAAGACTGCGCCTGGCGCACGCACAGACGGACTCCCGGAAAGTAGAGAGCCGTACCAAGTGCGGCAAGGACTAAGGCCCAGAACAATGTGCCGATCGCGTGCACGGTGCGTTTGCGGTGCGTCGTGTTCTGCCTTCTAACGTTGCCTTCAGCCGCGCGCTCCAGCGCGTCGGCTGCAAGGCTTTGTTGGGCGGCATTGCTTCGTCCCGCGTTTCAAAGCTCGACCCCGTTCACGAGCTGCCCTGTGTTCTTATCTATCTGAACCCAGTCGCCGTATCGGACAAGAAAGCCCTTTTTCTTGATCTCGGTTCCGACGTGCTTGATGTAGTCCTCATCCGGAGTGTAGTCACCAAGTCTCAGGATTTCGCGTCCTAACTTCGTAACGCGGTACACCGTTAATTGGAGAGCAGGCTCTTTAGCGTCCCGCTCAAGAAAGAGGCCCTTCCCATAAGCGGTAATCACGTTCCTGAAATTGTCTTGAACTGCGGAGCCCATCGACCAAGTGAGACCAATAGCCTCTACGCCACTGAGTATTCCCATCTCCTGTAGTTCGAGCAGATGCGAGAACAAGACTTGCTTCCGATCAAGAAACGGTTGATCACGATACACAAACTGACCGTGGAAGATTACGAAGGGGCCTATTTCAGCGATCTTCAGAGCGTCGTTCTTAGAGAGGGTGCGCAAGAACTCCAGAGTGCCCATTGAGTAGCTCCCGGGCACCTTAACTTCTTCAGCGAGAATTCGCGCCCAGACCTTCTGCATGTGCTCCACGGTCACATCTTGAGCATTCTCTCTCCACCGATTTAGCCAATCTGCATCGACTGGCTCTTCTGATACGGCTTCATCGCCGACATGACGTGCTTCTTCTTCGGCGTGCATGGCTATTCGCTGCAGATTCACAAACCGCTGAACCTCGCGCGCCGAAAACTTCTCGGCCGCCGCACGGAGTAGATCTGGCGAAGGGTCACGCTGATCCACCAGCGCTCTTGTTCCTTCTTGAACCTCGTCTGGCAAGGATGCCAGAGGTGCCGCGCCTTTGACCTCTAGTAGTTTCCCCCTCTCGTCGAGCGCCTTTCGTCCGGCGAGGATGTCTTGGGCGTCCTTTTCTGCCTGTGCGAGTATCAGCCTCTCGTGTCGCCTTACATCATTTTGTGCTCGGCCTTCGCGCCGAATCTGCCAAGGCGTCAGCAGTCCACCAATACCTTTTTCCGTCAGCGTTTCCCATATCTTTATTGCTAACTTCTCACCCGGAATCTCAACCAATGCCATAGTGCCGCCTCGGTTTAGCCGCCCAACGTGCCCGGTAACCGGCGCGCGCAGCGCGGTGACCTGCATGCGCCGGCACGTCGCGCGCGTCCGCGTTGACCGGGGGGTTAGAGCGCATCATCACGAGCGCCCACGCACCCAGCGCAGGAGCAACGTTACGGGAATCGCGACTAGCCCCACCAGGATGACGACAAGTATGCCAACGAGATCGCCGCCATCGCTAACAAAGTCGGTCGCGCGATTCACCATGGCGGGACCTCCAAAGCAAGCCGCATAGACCAAGAAGGCTCCATAGACGCCGAGCGCGCCAAGAAGTAATACGCCAAGCCACCACCAGCCTTCCGGTGGGCTCAAGGCTATGACGCCAGCAACCCCGATGTATACGAACGGCAAGCCAAAGGTGGCCATAGCCACGCGCAAGAACAGTGGATCTAGCACGACGTCCTGCAATTTGCGAAGGACTGACATATGCGCTCTAACGTGCCCGGTAACCGGCGCGTGCCCGGCGGCCTAGGCACATGGCGGCGCGTCCGCACGCGTCCGAGTTGACCGGGGGGTTAGACGGCCTATTCCCGTACTCCGACATCGAGTTCGCTCGCGGTCGCGTTGGCCTTGTCGATCGTGACCCACTTGCCGCGAGGATCTCCGAACCGGGTGCAGTGGACAAGGTATTGCTTCGGCTCATCTTCCTTGAGGCGCGCAAGGCGAGGGCCGTAGAGGTCGCCGCTCTTCAGTGTGCGCACGTTCATCAAGTTGCACGTATACCCTAGATGTGGGTAGAGCCCCTGCGCCGATCTCAGGGCCTGTGCTTCCGTTACGCCATCAGCACTAGCTGGGGAGGCCACCAGCGCGAGAACGATAAGTGAACAGGCGCGATGCATTTAGAGGCCGTCTAACGTTGAATAGTCGGTTTTGCTGCTAAATATCATAGACCCGGCTGGCCAGCCGGGGGTGTCAACGACCTTCAGATCAATGCGTTGGATGAGGAGTGGCCGACAGGCGCCAGCGATATCCGACGCACAATGCGCGAACGTTCTGATTCCGCAGCTCAATCCGATTCGGCGCCGGACAACCGGCCAAATCGCCGCCTGATCGAGCGCTTCCGCGAGGCGATCCGCTCGCGGCATTACAGTCGCCGCACGGAGCAGGCGTACTGGTACTGGATCCGCAATTTCGTCCGCTTCCACGGGATGCGCCATCCGGAAGCACTGGGGGCTGCGGAGGTCACGGCGTTTCTGAGCTGGCTTGCGACCGAGCGCGACGTCGCTGCGGCGACGCAGAATCAGGCGCTATCGGCGCTGCTTTTTCTCTACAAGCAGGTGCTGGGTGCGGAGCTGCCGTGGCTTGAGGGGATCGCCCACGCGAAGCGGCCGGTGCGGCTGCCGGTGGTGCTGACGACGGCCGAGGTGGCGCGGCTGCTGGGTGCGCTCGAAGGGGTGCCGTGGCTGCTGTGCGCGCTGCTCTACGGTTCGGGGCTGCGGCAGATCGAGTGTCTGTCGCTTCGGGTGAAGGACGTGGATTTCGCCTATCGGCAGATCCTGGTGCGCGACGGCAAGGGCGGCAAGGACCGGGTGACGATGCTGCCGCAGAATCTCGTCGAGCCACTGCGCGCGCAGTTCGGCCGCGTGCGGATCCTGCACCGGCGCGATCTCGCCGAGGGGTACGGCGAGGTCCGGCTGCCGCATGCGCTCGCGCGCAAGTACCGGCGCGCGGGTTTCGAGTGGGGCTGGCAGTTCGTGTTTCCCTCGGGCAAGCGCTCGGCGGACCCGGAGTCGGGCGTTATCCGCCGGCATCACCTGCACCCGGACACGGTCGGCCGCATCGTCAAGCGCGCGGCGCGTGCGGCGCGCATCGTCAAGCCGGTTTCTTCGCACACGCTGCGCCACTCGTTCGCCACGCACCTGCTGGAAGGCGGCTACGACATCCGCACGGTGCAGGAGCTCCTGGGGCACTCGGACGTGTCGACGACGATGATCTACACGCACGTGCTGAACAAGGGCGGGCGCGGCGTGGCGAGCCCGCTCGATCGCGTTACGTCGTCGTCCGGCTGAATCGCTTCGGGTCGAGCGTCGCGGGATCGACGCCCTGGGCGGCGAGCGCCGCCGGCAGCGCGTCGCCCCTGACGAGCGCGGCGACGAGCTGGCCCATGGCCGGCGCGGTTTGGATGCCGTAGCCGCCCTGGCCGGCGAGCCAGAAGAAGCCGGGGCGCATGGGATCGAAGCCGGCGACGAGCGCGCGGTCGGGCGCGAAGGTGCGCAGTCCCGCCCAGCGCGCGGTGATGCGCGCGATGTCGAAGGTGGTGGCGGCCTGCAGGCGCTCGATGAGCAGGGCGATGTCGAGCTCCTCGGGCTGCGCGTCGCAGGGCGGCGAGGGCGTCTCGTCGGCGGGCGAGGCGAGCAGGCGCCCGGCCTCGGGTCGGAAGTAGAGGTCCTCGGTGGCGTCGACAGTCGCGGGCCAGCGCGCGGTGTCGGTGAAGCGCGGGCACTCGAACACGATCACGGTGCGCCGCAGCGGCGCCAGGCCGAGCGGCGTCGCGCCCGCGAGGGTTGCGACTTCATCGGCCCAGGCGCCCGCCGCATTGATGACGATGTCGGCGCGGATGTCGCCGGCGCGCGTGTGCAGTGTCCAGCGCCGGCCGTCGTGCTGCAGGGCTTCGAGCGCAGCGTCGGTGAGGAGCTGCGCGCCCGCGGCGCGTGCGCCGCGCAGGAAGCCCGAGAGCAGCGCGTGCACGTCGATGTCCTCGGCGTCGGGCTCGTAGAGGCCGGTCGCGGCCCATTCGGGGCGCAGCGCCGGCGCGCGCGCCAGGATCTCTTCGGGCCGCAGCCACTCGACGCGCCCGCCGGTGGCGCGCAGCTCGGCGGCCTGCGCTTCGAGCCGCGGGCCGTGTTCCTTGCGGCCGAAGAACAGCACGCCGCGCGGCGTGAGCAGCGGCTGCGCGGCGAAGCCGGGCGGCGGCGCGTCGTAGAACGCGCGGCTGGCGCGCGTCAGGCTGCGCACGCTGGCGTTGCCGTAGGTCTCGGAAAACAGCGCCGCAGAGCGCCCGGTGGTGTGGTAGCCCGGCTGGGCCTCGCGCTCGAGCACGACGACGCGCGCCCGCGGCGCGAGGAAGTAGGCCGCCGAGGCGCCGGCGATGCCCGCGCCGACGATGGCGACGTCGTAGTGCGCGCCGCTCAAAGCGCGTCGAAGTGCTGCGCCATGCGCGCGCGCATCGCGGCGTCGGGCAGCGCGCCGATGCCGGCGTTGAGGTTGTCCGCCATGTGCTTCGGGTTGCCGGTGCCCGGGATGACGCAGGTCACCGCCGGATGGCCGAGGATCCACTTGAGGAAGTACTGCGCCCAGCTCGCGATGCCGAGCTCGGCCGCCCAGGGCGGCAGCGGCTTGCCGCGCACGCGCGAGAACATCCCGCCCTGGCCGAAGGGCCGGTTGATGAGCACCGCGGTGCGCTTGTCCTGCGCCAGCGGCAGCAGCCGCGCCGCGGCCTCGGGCTCGTCGAGCGAGTAGTTGACCTGCACGAAGTCGTAGTCGCCGCTGTCCAGCCGGCGCGCGAGCGCGTCGTGCGCCGAGGCGGTGTAGTGGGTGATGCCGAGGTAGCGCACGCGCCCCTTGGCCTTCCAGTCCATCAGTGTTTTGGTGTGCGTGGCGACGTCGACAAGGTTGTGCACCTGCATCAGGTCGAGCATGGCGCCGGCCTGCAGCCGCGCGATCGAGCGCTCCATCTGCGCGATGCCGTCCTCGCGCCCCGAGGTCCACACCTTGGTGGCGAGAAACAGCTTCTCGCGCAGGCCGAGCGCAGCGCTCAGGTCGCCGACCACGCTTTCCGCGCTGCCGTACATCGGCGAGCTGTCGATCAGCGTCGCGCCGCCCGCGGTGAACTGCGTCAGCACCTCGCGCAGCCGCGCGCGCGCCGCACTGTCGCGGCCGACGTCGAACACCTGCCAGGTGCCGAGGCCGATGACGGGCAAGCGTTCGCCGCTGCGCGGGATCGGGCGCGTGACGAGCGGCGTGGCGGCGGATGCAGAGGGGTTCATCGCGAGCAGGGCGGGCGTCGCCGCGAGCCAGCGCAGCACGCGGCGTCGTGAAGAAACGTCATGACGGTTCGGCATGCGGTCATTCTAGAGCGGTCGCGGTGTATATTAGCCGCGCGCCGGCGATGCTGCGCGCGAGGTGACACGCGACAGGGAGGATGCCATGGAATTCGGAGGTTGGATCGGAATCGGCGTGGTCGTCGCGCTCGTTTTGTGGGCGATCGCGATCTACAACCGGCTGGTCACGCTGCGCAACCGCTTCAAGAACGCGTTCGCGCAGATCGACGTTCAGCTCAAGCGCCGCTATGACCTGATCCCCAACCTGGTCGAGGCCGCCAAGGGCTACCTGCAGCACGAGCGCCAGACGCTCGAAGCGGTGATCCAGGCGCGTTCGGCCGCGGTCAGTGCGGAAGGCCGCGCGGCGGCCGCGCCGGGCGATCCCGAGGCGATGCGCGCACTGTCGCAGGCCGAAGGCGCGCTGGGCGGCGCGCTCGGCCGGCTGCTCGCGGTGTTCGAGGCCTACCCCGACCTGAAGGCGAACCAGAACGTGATGCAGGTGCAGGAAGAGCTGGTCAGCACCGAGAACAAGGTCGCCTTTTCGCGCCAGGCCTACAACGACTCGGTCATGGAGTACAACACCGAGCGCGAGTCCTTCCCGCAGGTCGTGGTCGCGGGTCCGCTCGGCTTTGGACCGGCCGCGCTGCTCGAGTCCACCGAGTCGGCCGAGGAGCGCAAGGCGCCGAAAGTGTCGTTTCAGTAAAGCGGCGGGCACGACGGCCGCCGACGCGCAGGCGCGACCAGGCGCGTGAATTTCTTCGAGCATCAGCAGCTCGCGCGGCGCAACACGCGCGTGATGGTGGCGCTCTACCTGCTCGCGGTGCTCGGCGTGATCGTCGCGGTGGACGCCGTGCTCGCCGGCGTCTACCTGTGGACGCAGTCCGGCTCGACGCTCGAGGCGCGCCGCGCGCCGCTCAGCCTCGCGGCGGTGCCGCCGATGCTGCTGCTGTGGGGCGCCGCGGGGACCTCCGCGGTGATCTTTCTCGTCAGCCTGTTCCACACCCTGCGCCTCGCCGGCGGCGGCGAGGCGGTGGCCAAGCTGGTGGGTGCGCGCCGCGTGGCGCCCGAGACCCACGACCCGCTCGAGCAACGCTACATGAACGTGGTCGAGGAGATGGCGATCGCCTCGGGCATGCGCGTACCCAAGGTGTACGTCATGGACCAGGAGCCGGGCATCAACGCCTTCGCCGCGGGCTACGAGGTGTCGAACGCGGTGGTCGCGGTGACGCGCGGCGCGCTCGAAACGCTCACGCGCGACGAGCTGCAGGGCGTGATCGCGCACGAGTTCAGCCACATCCTGAACGGCGACATGCGGCTCAACGTGCGCATGCTGGGCATCCTGCAGGGCATCGTGTTTATCGGCGCGATCGGCGAATTCATCCTGCGCACGGTCGGCCGCGGCAGCGGGCGCAAGGACGGCGCCGCGCCGCTGCTCGTCGCGGGCATCGGCCTGTTCGCGATCGGCGCGATCGGGCTGGTGTTTGCGCGGCTGATCAAGGCCGCGGTGGCGCGCCAGCGCGAGTTTCTGGCGGACGCCTCGAGCGTGCAGTTCACGCGCAACCCGGAGGGCATCGCCGGTGCGCTCGACCAGATCCGCCTCGCATCGGACGGCGCGCGCATCGCCAGCCGCCGCGCCGAGGAGCTGTCGCACATGTTCTTCGGGCCCTCCGTCAAGGTCTGGATCTCGGGCGTGTTCGCCACGCACCCGCCGCTCGCCGCGCGCATCCGGCGCGTGGATCCGCGCTTCGACGCCGAGCGCTACCGCCGCACGCGTGCGGCGGCGCGGCCGCACGAGGCCGACGCCCGCCGCGTGCCGGAAAAGGACGACGCGCGCCGCGCGCAGGCGGCGCGCTGGGCGCTGACCCACGCCGTGCTCAGCGGGCTGCCCGCGGGACGGCGGCTCGGCGACCTGAGCGCCGCCTGGGGACGCTCGGCGGACGAAAGCGCGGCGCTCGTCGGCACGCTCGACGCGGACAAGGTCGATTTCGCCGCGCGGCTGATCGACGCGCTGCCCGAGTGGCTGCGTGCGCAGCTGCGCGAGCGCGCCGGTGCCGAAGCGATGCTGATCGCGCTGATGCTCGCGCCGCAGGACGACGTGCGCGAGCGGCAGCTCGCTGCGCTGCGCGCGCTGGGCCTCGACGCCCTCGCCGAGGCGGCGCGGGCCACCGATCGGCGGCTGACCGAGGCGCGCGATCCGATCGCCGCGGCTTTCCGCCTGCCTCTGCTCGATCTTGCGCTGCCTGCGCTCAAGCAGGGCGGCGCGGACGAGCGCCGGCAGCTGCTCGCGGCCCTCGAGGCGGTGATCCACGCCGACCGTCGAGTCACCCTGCACGAGTTCGTCGTGCTGACGCTGATGCGCCATCAGCTGCAGGACGGCGGCGAGGCGACCCGGATCCGCTACCGCTCGCTCAAGGCGGTGCGCGAAGCGGTGCATGCGCTGCTGTGGCTGCTCTGCCTCGCCGGTCGGCCGAGCGGTGCGGACGCGCAGGCCCGGCTGGAGGGCGCGTTCCGCGCCGGTCTGAAGGAAATGATGCTCGAGGCGGCGCCGCCGCCGCGCGAGGCGACGCCGAGCCTCGAGGCGGCGCAGCAGGGGCTCGGGCGCTTGCGCGCGCTGGCGCCGCTTGCCAAGGCGCGGCTGGTGAAGGGCCTGTTCGCCGCGGCGAGCCATGACGGCACGCTGCGCGTCGCCGAGGTCGATCTGCTGCGGCTGACGGCCGCGGTGCTCGATTGCCCGCTGCCGCCGCTGGTCACCGAGATCGATCTGGCCACGCTCGAGGCCTGAGGCGTGCTGCGCCCCGACACCGCCGATTTCTTCGAGCTGCAGGACGCGGCGCGTCGCAGTACGCGCCGCCTGGTGCTGGTGTATGTCGCGGCGGTGATCGCGGTGGCGTTTGCGGTGAGCGCCGTCGCCGGCCTGCCGTATGCCGCGCTGCTGCTGTACTGGGGCGGGCCGCTGCCCGAGGGCGTGACGATCGACTACGGCCAGCTGCTGCGCAGCTTCTTCGCGGTGTGGGTGCACGGCGTGCCGCCGGCCTTCTACGCCTGGACGGCGGGGATCACGCTGGCGGTGATGGTCGGCGCCACGCTGTGGCGCAGCTGGCAGCTGCGCCACGGCGGCGAGGCCGTGGCCGAGCTGCTCGGCGCGGTGCGCCTCGATCGGTCCTGGGGGACGCCGCTGCAGACGCGCCTGCTGAACGTCGTCGAGGAGATGGCGATTGCCTCGGGCATCGCGGTGCCGCCGGTGTACATGCTGCCGGGCGAGCGTTCGGTCAACGCGCTGGTCGCCGGCACCACGCCGAACGAGGCGGTGGTGATCGTGACGCAGAGCGCGCTCGAGAAGCTCACCCGCGACGAGCTGCAGGGCGTCGTCGCGCACGAGTTCAGCCACATCCTGAACGGCGACATGCAGCTCAACCTGCGCCTGCTGGGCCTGCTCTACGGCATCGTCTTCATCGGCCAGAGCGGCCAGTTCCTGCTGCGCATGGCAACCGCCGGCGCGATCGGCGTCGAACGCGAGAAGCAGATGATCGGCGTGCCGCAGCTGTTCGCCGGCGCCGTGCTGGCGAGCGTCGGCTATGCGGGACTGATGGCGGCGCGCTTCATCAAGGCGGCGATCGCGCACCAGCGCGAATACCTCGCGGATGCGGCGAGCGTGCAGTTCACGCGCAATCCGGACGGTATCGCCGGCGCGCTCGATTCGATCCGCTCGCTGCGGCTCGGCAGCCAGGTGATGAGCCGGCATGCCGAGGAGCTGAGTCACATGTTCTTCGCCCAGGCGGTGTCGACGGTGCTCGGGCCGGCCTTCGCGACGCACCCGCCGATCGACGCGCGCATCCGCCGGGTGCATCCGCGCTTCGATTCGCGCGAGTACCGGCGCACGCGTCCGGGGACGCAGGAACGCAGCGAGGTTGCGGTGCTCGACGGCCTGGGCAATGTCGTCAAGGTCATCGGCGCCCGGGACGCCGCACGCTCGATGACCGCGCTGGCGGCGACCGCCGCGGTCGCCGAGCAGGTCGGCAAGCCGACGGCCGCGCACCTCGACCTCGCGGGACGCGTGCTGGCCGCGCTGCCGGCGACGACGCGGCAGCGCATGGCCGTCGCTGCCGGGGCGGCGCAGGTGATGTTCGCGTTGGCGCTGGAGCGCGACGACGCGGTGCGCGCCGGCGAGCTCGCCGTGCTCGAGGCGCGCTGCGGCGCGCTCGAGCGCGCCGAGACCGAGGCGGCCTACGGCGAGCTGCGGGGCCTCGGCCGCGCCTTCGTCCTGCCGCTGATCGAGCTCGCGCTGCCGGCGCTGAAATCGCAGAAGCAGGCCGCGCGCGACGCCTTCCTAGCCGATCTCGGCGCGCTGGTCGAGGCGGACCGGCGGGTGACGCTCGGCGAATTCGTGCTGCTCACCTTTCTGCGCCAGCATCTGCGCGAGGGCGCCGGCCGCGCGATCGCCACGCGCGTGCGCGCGCTCGCCGACGTGCGCGAGGAGGCCCGGCTGGTGCTCTCGCTGGTGGCGCACGTGGCGCGCGGCGATTCCGCGGGCGCGTTCGCCAAAGGCGCGCACTGGCTCGAGCTGCCGGCCGACGCGCTCCTGCCGCAAAGCGGGATCGCGCTCGCGCCGGTCAGTGCGGCGCTCGAGCGGCTGCGCGTGCTCGCGCCGCTCGTCAAGCCGCGCGTGCTGCGCGCCTGCGTCGACGCTGCGGCCGATGGCGGCTTCACGCTGCGGCAGGCCGAGCTGCTGCGCGCGGTCGCCGCGACGCTCGACTGCCCGGTGCCGCCGGTGCTCGCCGCGCTCGATCCCGCTACACTCGCGGGCTGACGGCAGGCGCCGCGGGCGCCAGTAGAGGACGCAGATCCATGGCGGCGACGACATCCGGCCCCGCGCCGGCGGCACTCGAGCACGACCTGAAGCGCGCGGTCGCCGGCGAGGTGCGCTTCGATGCCGGCACGCGCGCGGTCTACGCGGCCGATGCGTCGAATTACCGCCAGGTGCCGATCGCCGTGGTGGTGCCGCGCAGCGTCGAGGACATCGTCGCGGCGGTTGCGGTCTGCCGCCGGCACGGCGTGCCGATCCTCGCGCGCGGCGGCGGCACGGCGCAGAACGGGCAGAGCGTCAACGTCGCGGTCATCGTCGACTGCTCGAAGTATCTCAACCGGGTCGTGTCGATCGACCCGCAGGCGCGCCGCGCGCGCGTCGAGCCCGGCGCGGTATGCGACGCGCTGCGCGACGCGGCCGAGCGGCACGGGCTCACCTTCGCGCCCGATCCGGCGACCCACTCGCGCTGCACGCTCGGCGGGATGATCGGCAACAACTCCTGCGGCCCGCATTCGGTCATGGCGGGCAAGACGGTGGAAAACATCGCGCGGCTCGAGGTGCTGACCTACGACGGCGCGCGCTTCTGGTGCGGGCCGACCGACGACGCAAGCTACGCGCGCATCCTGGCGGCCGGCGGCCGCCAGGCCGAGATCTACGCCGGCCTCAAGGCGCTCGCCGAGCGCTACGCCGATCTCATCCGGGCGAAGTTTCCGCAGATCAAGCGCCGGGTCTCGGGCTACAACCTCGACCAGCTGCTGCCCGAGAACGGCTTCAACGTGGCGCGCGCGCTGGTCGGCTCCGAAGGCAGCTGCGCGCTGACGCTCGCCGCCGACGCGCTGCTCGTCAACAGTCCGCCCGAGCGCGTGCTGCTGGTGCTCGGCTTTCCCGACATCTACCAGGCCGGCGACGTGGTGCCGGAGATCCTCGCCGCCGCGCCGATCGCCTGCGAAGGGCTCGACGAAAAGATCATCGGCGGCCTGCGCGAGCGCGGGCTGAAGCTCGACGACCTGCGGCTGCTGCCGGAGGGCCGGGGCTGGCTGATGTGCGAGTTCGGCGCCGACAGCCGCGCCGAGGCCGTGGCGCAGGCGCGCGCGCTCGAGGCGCGCTTCGCCGGGCGCCGCGAGGTGCGCTCATGGCTGATCGAGGATGCCGCGGGAATCGCGCGCATGTGGGGGCTGCGCGAGACCGGCGCCTCGGCGACCGCGCTCGCGCTCGCGGGGCAGGGGCCCGATCCGGTGGTCGGCTGGGAGGATGCCGCCGTCGACCCGCTGCGCCTCGGCGATTACCTGCGCGAGTTCCAGGCGCTGATCGACCGCTTCGGCTACCGCACCTCGCTCTACGGCCATTTCGGCGACGGCTGCATCCACGCGCGCATCAGCTTCGAGCTGCGCACGCCCGAGGGCGTGGCGCACTGGCGGCGCTTTCTCGAAGCGGCGTCGCATCTCGTCGTGAAATACGGCGGCTCGCTCTCCGGCGAGCACGGCGACGGCCAGGCGAAAGCCGAGTTCCTGCCGATCATGTACGGCGAGGAACTGATGGGCGCGCTGCGCGAGTTCAAGCGCATCTGGGACCCGACCGACCGCATGAACCCGGGCAAGCTGGTGCGCGCCGACGGCCCGGTGCAGCGCGCCGACGAGAACCTGCGCCTCGGCCCGGACTACCGCCCGGTGACGCTCGCCACGCGGCTCGCGTTCCGCTCGCCGGTCGGCGACGGCTTCGCGCGGGCCACCGAACACTGCATCGGCATGGGCAAGTGCCGGGCGGCCGAGGGCGGCACCATGTGCCCGAGCTATCGGGCGACGCTCGAGGAGCGCTACTCGACGCGCGGGCGCGCGCGGCTGCTGAACGAAATGCTGCGCGGCGAGGTGATCACCGAGGGCTGGGCCAGCCACGATGTCGCCGAGGCGCTCGAGTGGTGCCTCGGCTGCAAGGGCTGCAGGAGCGAATGCCCGACGCACACCGACATGGCGGCCTACAAGGCGGAGTTCCTGTCGCATTACCATGAGCACCACCCGCGCCCGCGCGAGGCGCGCGTCATGGGGCGCATCGGCGAGTGGGCGCCGCTCGCGGCGCGCGCGCCCTGGCTCGCCAATGCGATCACCCAGACGCCCGGACTGCGCGCGCTCGCCAAGGCGTTCGCCGGCGTCGCGCCGGAACGGGCGCTGCCGCGCTTTGCCGCGCAAAGCCTGCGCTCGGCGATCGCGCGCCGTGGATCGCGCAGCGACGGTGACCGCGTGGTGCTGTTCGCCGATACCTTCAACGATTTCTTCCGCCCGCAGGCGGGACTCGCGGCGGCCGAGGTGCTCGAGGCGGCGGGCTGCCGCGTCGAGATGCCGCGCGAGCGCATCTGCTGCGGCCGCCCCTATTACGACGTCGGGCTGCTCGGCCCGGCGCGCGCCGCGCTGGAGCGGGTGCTGCGCGTGCTCGCGCCTGCGCTCGAGGCGGGCACGCCGATCGTGGTGCTCGAGCCCGGCTGCCTGTCGGTGTTCCGCGACGAGCTGGGGCAGCTGTTTCCCGATGACCCGCGTGCGGCGCGGCTCGCCGCGCAGGTGCGACCGCTCGCCGGCTTCCTCGAGGCGCGCGGCTGGACGCCGCCACCGGCCTCGGGCCGCGTGCTGCTGCACGGCCACTGTCATCAGAAGGCGCTCTACGGCATGAAGTCCGAGGAGACCCTGCTGCGCGCGGCCGGCTACACGGTGCTCGCGCCCGAGAGCGGCTGCTGCGGCATGGCCGGCGCGTTCGGCTTCAAGCCGCACAGCCTCGAGGCGTCGAAGCGCATCGCCTCGCGCGCGCTGCTGCCGGCGCTGGAGGCCGAGGCGCGTGCGACGCCGGTGGTGGCCGACGGCTTTTCCTGCCGCGAGCAGATCGAGGGCCTCGCGGCCCGCCCGACGCTGCATCTGGCCGAGCTGCTCGCCGGCGCGGCGGCGCGCGATCGCGCATAAAATCGCGTTCCATGCGTGCGCTCGTCCTGGCGTTCGCGCTCGTGCTGAGCGCGGCGCCGCCCGTCCTGGCCCAGATGCCGCGCGCGCCGCTGGCGTCGCCGGCACCGCGAGCACCGCAGGCCCCGCAGGCACCCCAAGCGGCCCAAGCCGAAACCCCGGAAGAGCAGCTGTTTCGCGCGATTCGCGAAGGCAAGGGCGTATTCGCCGAGGGGCTGGTCGTCGAGAAGCGCGTCAATGTCAACGTGCGCGACGTGAATCGCGAGACGCCGCTGCATCGCGCGGTGGAGCGCGGCATGCCCCGGCTGACCCAGCTGCTGATCGATTCGGGCGCCAACGTGCGGGCGCGCTCGGCACACGGCGAAACCCCGCTGCACCTCGCCGCGCTGCATCCGGATCCGATCCTCGTCGAGATGCTGCTCGCGGCCGACGCGGACCCGAACGCGCGCAACGACGCCGGCGAGTCGGTGCTGTACTGGGCGGCGCTGACCGGGAACACCGAAACCGTCGGGGTGTTGATCGACCGCGGCGCCGATCCGGACGTCACCGACGTGAAGGGCAACGGCCCGCTGCACGGCGCCGCCGATGGCGGGCACGAGGCAACCATACGCACCCTCGTCAAGTACGCGGCCGAGCCGCAGGGCAGGAACCGCGCGGGCCAGACGCCGGGCGATCTCGCCCGTGCCCGCGGCTACCGGACGATCGCCGAGATCGTCGACGGCGCGGTGCCCGGTGCGCCGCCCGGCTCGGAGCCGGGGTTTCGCACGCTGTACGACGACGACAAGCCCGCAGCCGCCCCGCCTAGGCGTCCTTGAAGGCTTCGGCGAGCAGCGTGTAGGAGCGCAGCCGCGAGGCGTAGTCCCCGGTGATGGTCAGCACCATGACCTCGTCCGCGGCGTAGCGCGCGGCCATCGCCTCGATCTCGCGGCGGCAGGTCTGCGGGCTGCCGAGGATGGCGCGCGCGCGCTGTCCCGCGACGTAGCGCTGCTCCTCCTGGGTGTAGCGATGCGCGAGCGCCTCGTCGAGCGTCGGCACCGGGGTATCGAGATTGAGCGCCATGTGCAGCCGCCGCAGGTCGATCGAGGCGGCGAGCCGCTCCGCTTCGGCGTCGGTTTCGGCGCAGATCGCGAAGGTGCAGACGATGGCCTGCGGCTGCGGCTCGCGCGCCGATGCCTGGAATTTCTCGCCGTAGGCGCGCGTCACGGCGTCGCCCCCCTGCGGATTGATGAAGTGCGCGAACGCAAAGCGCAGCCCGAGCTGCGAGGCGAGCGCCGCGCTGTAGTCCGACGAACCGAGCAGCCAGACCTGGGGCGTGCTCTCGACCTCGGGTTGTACGCGGACCCGGGCGAAGGGATGGGTTTCCGGCAGCGTGCCATCGAGATGACTGACCAGCTGCCAGACCTGCTCGGGAAAGTCGCGTGCGTCCGGAAAGCGGCCGCCGCCGACCGCATGCGCGGTGCGCGAGTCGCCGCCGGGCGCGCGCCCGATGCCCAGGTCGATGCGTCCCGGATACATCGCCTCGAGCATGCGGAACACTTCGGCGACCTTGAACGCGCTGTAGTAGGGCAGCAGCACGCCGCCGGTGCCGATGCGCATGCGCTGCGTTTCCGCGCCGAGCCGGGCGAGGAGGATTTCCGGGCAGGGGTCGGCGAGCGCCGCGATCGCGTGGTGCTCGGCGAGCCAGTACCGCGCGTAGCCGAGCGCTTCGGCATGGCGGGCGAGCGCGAGCGTTTCCTCGATTGCGCGCCGCGCGTCGAGACCGCTGATGATGGGGGACTGATCGAGAACAGAGAGCTTCATGGCGCCGCGAGTGTATCGCCCAAACGGGCTGTCGTCGTCTTCAGACGGAAAAACACGTTTTCAATCAACGGGGTTTAACGCGGTGTGACGGAGTTGGTCGGGCAGAGGAGACGTTTACCAAGTTTTGCAGGGCCTGGAAATAGTTCACGCATTGCATGCAAGGCGCTGTCCGATCGAGGATTTCCCGGTGGTGGCATGCGACTTGCATTGAATCTGGGGCAACAACTTCTGCTGATCGGATTTGGGAGAAAGCTATGTCGATATACCGGTTCAACATGAGAGAAGAGTCCGTCGCGCTCGGTCAGGCGCTGGTCGCGTTCACGGTGGTCATGCTGATCATGATCGGGATCGCGGGCACGGTGTATCGCGTGATCGCGCCCGACGGCTGGATCGTTTCGGCCTTCGATCGCGGACTGGGCAACGGCCTGGCCGCACTCGGCGCCATCGGGCTGCTCGCCGGGCTGCTGTGGATGAAGGGCGGCGCCAACGCCTTCGCCAAGCGCAGCACCTCGACCGAGGTCGTCGTCGCGGGCTTCGCCGGTCTCGGCGTGCTGTTCCTGCTGGAGAGTGTTCTGAACAGCCTGCTGTAAGCGCTTATCGCGCGTCTCCCCCTCGGGCCCGTGCCGCACCCCGCGGCGGGCCCGTTTTTTGGGGCGCCCTGCCGCTGCCTGCCTCGCGCCCCCGCCGCTCTGCGGCGCGCAGCGCGCACCGCAGAAACAAATCCGCGACGTACTGACCGCGCGCCGGCCGCGGCCGCAGCCGGCGCTCGCGCGGGCGTGGATATAATCGGGCGCACTCGAGCAGGGGAAACGCGCATGTCGGCGGCGAGCATTCTGATCGTTGAGGACGATCCGGCGGTCCGGGAGATGATCGCCGAATACCTCGATGGCCATGGCTATGCGGTCGCGCAGGCCGCGAGCGGCGAGGCCATGCGCCGTGCGCTCGCAGCGAAGGTGCCCGACGTGGTGCTGCTCGATGTCAACCTGGGCGGCGAGGACGGGCTGAGTCTCGCGCGCTATCTGCGCGAGCACCACGACCTGGGCATCATCATGGTGACCGCGGCGGGCGATGTCGTCGACCGCGTCGTGGGGCTCGAGGTGGGCGCAGACGACTACGTCGCCAAACCGTTCGATCCGCGCGAGCTGCTGGCACGCCTGAAGAGCCTGCTGCGCCGCATCGAGGGGCGCGCCGCGCAGGGCAAGGGCCGCGCCGCGGGTGGCGCGCGCGCCGCCGCGAACACGGTGCGCATCGGGCAATTCACGCTCGACCTTTCCGCGCACCGCCTGCTCGACGCGAACGGCGAAGAGGTCGCGCTCACCAGCATGGAGTTCGATCTGCTGCGCGTGTTCAGCGAGCATCCCAACCAGGTGCTGAGCCGCGACCAGCTGCTCACCCACACGCGCAACCGCGAGTGGGAGCCGTTTGACCGCTCGATCGACATTCGCATTGCGCGGCTGCGCAAGAAGATCGAGCCGGACCCCGAAAAACCGCGCTATATCAAGACGATACGGGGCGCCGGGTATCTGTTCGTCCCGGCCGCGGACTGAGTGCCGCGCGCCCGCGCCGGGCGCCTTTGTAACCGGCGTGTTTCTATTGTTCCGGCCGGGTAACAGCCGCACGCGCCCCGCGCGCGCGCCGCTAGACTCCCGCGCATGAACGATCCGAAGCTGCGCGACGGCCTGCGCTCGCTGAGCCGTGACGGCGAAGCCTACCGCTTCATGCTCGGCGAAAGCGATGCCGCGGTGCTGCTGCTTTCGGAGACGATCGAGGATTGCAACGACACCGCCTGCGAGCTGTTCGGCGTGTCGCGGCAGGCGTTCATCGGCAGCTCGCCGCTCGAATTCGCGCCGCCGCAGCAGCCCGATGGCTCGGATTCCGAGATCTCGTCGCGTCAGCGCCTGGCGAGCGCGCTCGCCGGCCTGCCGCAATGGTTCAGCTGGCAGTACCGGCGCCGCGACGGCACGCCGATCGACAGCCTGGTGCATGTCGAGGCGCTGCGCGTCGACGGCGCGCGGCGCGTGCTGATTCGCATCCGCGACGTTTCGCGCCTGCAGCGCGCCGAGGATGCGCTCGCGCGCACCGAGAAGCTGCTGCAGCAGATCCTCGACAACACCTCGACGGCGATCGTGTTCGCCAAGGATCTCGAGAACCGCTACCTGTTCACCAACCGCGCCTTCGAGCGCATTGCCGGCCGGCCGGCCACGGAGGTGGTCGGCAAGACCACCCACGAGCTGCTGCCGGCGGAGGTCGCCGACGCCCTCAAGCGCAACGACGATCATGTCATCGCCACGCGCGAGACCATTCTGGTGGAAGAGCAGGTGCGCGTCGGCGACGACACGCGCACGCTGCTCACCAACAAGTTTCCGCTGCTTGACGCGAACGGCGAGCCGTACGGGATGTGCGGCATCGCGGCCGACATCACCGAGCGCAAGCACACCGAGGACGCGCTGCGCGGGGCCGCGCTCGCGGTATCGAGCGCCGGCGGCGAAGGCGTGTTCGATGCGCTGATGCAGTCGATCGCCTCGATTCTCGACATGGAATTCGCCTTCATCGCGCTGCGCCTGCCGGACCATCCCGAGCGCCTGCGCATGCTCGCATTCCAGGAGGACGGTGTCCTGCGCGAGCAGATCGAGTACGGACTCGTCGGCACGCCCTGTGAAGAGGTGGTCGGCAAATCGTTCCGGCTGGTGGACTCCGGCGTGCGCCGCCGCTACCCGGGCGACCCGGACTTCAAGCTGAAGGGCATCGAAAGTTACGCCGGCATGCCGCTGAGCGACGCGGCAGGGGCATCGATCGGCCTGCTGTCGGTCGCTTCGCGCAGGCCGATCACCCATGCCGCGCGCGTCGAGGCGGTGCTCAGGATCTTCGCTGCGCGCGCCATGGCCGAGCTCGAGCGCCAGCGCGCGGAGGCGGCGACGCGGACCGGCGAGGCCCAGTACCGCGCGATCTTCGACGCGTCGGTCGACGGCATGGCCCTGCTCGACGAGCTGGGCTGGATCGTCGACGCGAATCCGGCGTTCTGCGCGCTGTTCGGCTACAGCCGCGAGGAGATCCTCGCGCTCGATTCGAAGACGCTGGTGCCGAAGGAGAGCATGGCGATCTGCCTTCAGGTGCTGGCGACCGCCAACGCGGACACGGTGTCGCAGGGCGAGTGCCATGGGCGGCGGCGCGACGGCAGGCTGTTCGACATGGAGCTGCGCGGCATCGCGATGGCCTACCAGGGGCGGCCGCACCGGCTGGCGATCGTGCGCGACATCACCGAGCGCAAGGAGCGCGAGGCGGCGCTGCGCGCGAGCGAGGAGCAGTACCGGGCGATCTTCAACGCCTCGGAAGACGCGCTGGTGCTGTGGGACTCGTCGCTGCGCCGCGTCGACGTCAACCCCGCCTACGAGCGCATCTTCGGCTGGTCGCGCGACGAGGTGATCGGGCATGCCTTCCGGCAGCGCCCGCTGACGCGGGAATACACCGAGCGGCGCCTCGAGTTGGTGCGCCGCGCGCTTGGCGGCGAGGCGAGCAACGTCGAGGTCGAGTCGGTGCGCAAGAACGGCGAGCGCTTCCACGCCGATCTGCGCAACATCCCGATCCGCTATCGCGGCGAGCCGCACGTGCTCGCGGTGGTGCGCGACGTCACCGAACGCAAGCGCGCCGAAGCGACGATCCGGGCGAGCGAAGAGCAGTACCGCGCGATCTTCGATGCCTCGCTCGACGCGCTGGTGCTGCGCGACGAAAACTTCCGCATTGTCGACGTGAATCCGGCCTTCCTCGCAATGACCGGCCGGCCACGCGAGTTCTTCATCGGCCGCAAGCACATCATCAGCCGGCCGGCCGACGGCGATGCCTATCAGCGCGACGTCGAGCGGCTCAAATCGGGCGAGCCGATCCAGGTCGAGACGACGGGGCTGCGCCCGGATGGCACGCCCTTCGAGATCGAGGTGCGTGGTGTGCCCATGCAGTACCAGGGCAAACCCCATCTGTTGTTCGTCGCGCGCGATATTTCCCGGCGCAAGCAGCGCGAGGCGGAACTGCGCATGAGCGAGGAGCAGTACCGTGCGATCTTCACCGCCGCCGCGGACTCGATGGTGCTGCGCGACGCCGACTTCCGCATCGTCGACGTCAATCCCGCGTACGAGGCGATGAGCGGACGCCCGCGGGCCGAGGCGATCGGGCGCCAGGAGATCACCATGACCAGTCCCGACGTGCACGAGCGGATCCGGCGTCTGCACGCGCAGGCGCTCGCCGGCACGCAGGTGCAGTGGGAGGCCGACGCGACGCGCAAGAACGGGGAATCGTTCTTCATCGAGACGCGCGGCGTGCCGATCCAGTACCGGGGGTCACCCCACGTGCTGTACGTGGGGCGCGACATCACCGAGCGCAAGCGGGCGGAGATCGAGCGTGCGGCGCTCGAGGCGCAGCTGCGCCAGGCGCAGAAAATGGAGGCCATCGGCCAGCTGACCGGCGGCATCGCGCACGACTTCAACAACATTCTCACCGGCATCATGGGCTACCTGGTGCTGGCGGGCGAGCGCCCCGCGGCGCTCGACGATCCGCGCCTCGCACGTCATCTCGAGCAGGCCCGGCTCGGTGCGCAGCGTGCGCGCGACCTGATCCAGCAGATGCTGATGTTCAGCCGCGGGCGGCGCGGAAGCGCGCTTCCGGTCGCCCTGGGCCCGCTGGTGGCGGAGGCGACGACGCTGCTGCGCTCGTCGCTGCCGGCAACCCTGGAGCTGCACACCGAGCTGGAAAAGGGCCTGCCCGAGGTGCGCATCGATCCGGTGCAGTTCGAGCAGGTGCTGCTGAACCTTTGCATCAACGCGCGCGACGCGATGGACGGCGCGGGAACGGTGCGGGTACATGCCCGGCTCGCCGATGCAAGCGGTCACTGGTGCGCATCCTGCAAGCAGAAGCTCGAAGGGCGCTTCGTCGAAATCGCGGTCGAGGACGACGGGCACGGCATCCCCCCGGAGGTGCTCGAGCGCGTGTTCGAGCCGTTCTTCAGCACCAAGGAGGTCGGGCGCGGCAGCGGCATGGGCCTGGCGAGCGTGCACGGCATCGTTCACGAGCACGGCGGGCACATCGTGGTCGACACCCTTCCCGGCCGCGGCACGACCTTCCGCATCGAGCTGCCGGCGCTGGAGATGACGGCCGCGAAGGATGCAGGCGCCGCGCCCGCAGCGGCCGGGCGACCGGCCGCCGGTCAGCTGCGCGGCCGGGTGCTGCTGGTCGACGACGAGCGCATGGTGACCGATTTCATGGCCGAGCTGCTGGAAAGCTGGGGCCTCAAGGTCAAGATCAAGCGCAATCCGCTCGAGGCGGAGGACTGGTTCGCGCGCAACGCGGAGCGCGTACAGGTGGTGGTGACCGACCAGACGATGCCGAAGATGACCGGCCTCGAGCTGGCGCGGCGGCTGCGGATGCGGCGCCCCGATCTGCCGGTGATCCTGTACACCGGCTACGCGGAAGGCATCAGCGAGGCGCAGCTGGCGGCGAGCGGGGTGCGCGTGCTGATGCGCAAGCCGATCGAGCCGGCCGAGTTGCGCGCGAAGCTTGCGGCGCTCCTCGGCGCTGCGCCGGCGCCGGCCGCGCGCCTGACACCGCCTGCGAGCGCCGCGCGCAAGACAGTCCGCCCGGCCGCCAGGCGAAAGACCGCGCCACGCAAGAAGGCCCCGGGCAAAGCGGCGCCGCGCAAGACGGCCGTGCGCGCTACGGCATCGCGCGCCAAGGCACGCCGAGCCCGCTAGAACAGCGCGCTCGAACCGGGCCCCGGGCCCGGCAGAAACAAACGCGTAACAAAGCGTGCGGCGCCGGACATCCGGCCGATACGCGCGCCGCCTAGCATCGTCTCCCATGCAAGGCCCGAATGTTCGGGTCGCGCAACGCAGGAGACAAGACGATGCAAGCCACCCTGGAAACGACGCATTCGGACCTCGTGCTCCGCATGCAGCCCGCGCCCGAAGCGGGCGCGGGCGAGCAGCTGCAGCGCGCGCTCGCCGCGCAGCCCGGCGTGTCGCGCGTGCAGATCCACTCGGGTGAGGGCGCGCTGCTGATCGTGGATTTCGATCCGCGCGCCATCAGCCCGCTCGGCATCCTGCGCTGCGTGCATGCGCAGGGCCATGTCGGCCGGCTGCTCGGGGTGTAGCGGCGCAGGGCGCGAAGACGACAACCGAAACCGGAAAGGAGCGGCAGTCATGCAAAGCAAAGAATGGATCGTCCAGGGCATGGTCGAGCTCAGGCGCGGCGGCGTGCTGCGCATCGAGGACGGCCGCGAGATGATGGTCTACCTGTGGGACGGCAACGTCTGGCTGACGCAGGACGGCGAGGGGCGCGACGTGCTGCTCGGCGCCGGCGGCTGGTTCCGGATTGGCCGCCAGGGCGTCACGCTGGTCTACGCGCTCGCCGATTGCTCGATCACGCTGACCTCGCCCCACGAGGCGCGCTACGCCGCCGCGCTGCAGACCCTGCAGCCGGGCGCGCGCCAGCCGCGCACGCTCTATCAGGCCGAGCCGACCGCGGCACAGGCGTTCCTGCGGCGCGCGAAGGCCGCCCTGCGCAAGGCCTGGCACGGCCTGTTCACGCCGGCGCCCGGCCCGGCCGCACCCGCAATCTGAGAATGCAGGACCCCCATCGCCGAACGACCGCAGCCCACTTTCGAACCACGACAAGGAGAGACACCATGCAAACCACGCAAACCCAAACCGACTCGCAACGCTACGCCAAGTGCGTCGAAGTCTCGAAGCGCGTGCGCTTCGACATCGAGCGCGACGTGATTCGCGGCCGCAGGTTCGACTTCGGCAAGAAGTTCCTGCCCGACGGCCTGTCGAAGATCGGACAGCTCGATTTTCTCGGCGCCGACGAGAAGCGCCTGGTGAGCCAGATCCAGGGCCGCAGCTACGCCAACATGTTCGGCCTGGTCGAGCGCTTCATCGGCCCCAAGATCACCGATATCAGCCGTGATCACTGGCTCGGCGACCAGACCGCGTACGAGGCGCTGGTGCGCTTCACCGACGAGGAGCTCAAGCACCAGGAGATGTTCCGTCGCATCGACGCGCTGTGCGCCGAAGGCATGGCCGAGGGCTACAGCTTCGCGCCGCAGCCGAACGACGTTGCGTCGGTCGTGCTGGGCAAGCCGAACTGGTCGGTGCTCGCGCTGATCTGCCACATCGAGTTGTTCGTCCTGCAGCATTACCGCGAGTCGATCGAGAAGGACGACAACCTGTCCGAGCTCTGGAAGGACGTGTTCACCTACCACGCCCGCGAGGAGTCGCAGCACGCCATCCTCGACGAGCTCGAGTGGAAGCGCGAGAACGAGAAGATCTCGGCCGAAGAGCGCGACCAGGCGGTCGACGAGCTGATCGGGCTGGTGGCGGCGGTGGACGGCATCCTCCAGGTCCAGGCCAAGGCCGACACCGACTACTTCCTCTCGGTGTGCGGACGCGCATTCGACCGCGCGCAGGTGGAGAAGATCGGCGCGACCTTCCTCGCCGCCTACCGCTACCAGTACATCACCAGCGGGGTGTCCGACAAGCGCTTCCAGGACATCCTCGGCGGCATGATCAACGAGGCGCAATTCGAGCGGATCGGCGCGGCGCTCGCGCCGATCGTGAACTAAGGCAATCCGGCCGGGGCCGCAGGGCCCCGGCCATCGAGAACCGCAAGGAGATGACGATGACGACGCATCAGGCAGCTGTTTCGATCCCGGTGGGCCAGGCCTTCTCGGCCATTGGACGCACATTCGGTACGGTGGTGGACGGTTTGCGTGCGCAATGGCGCGCCCACCGCACCCGCGCCGAGCTGGAGGCGCTCGATCCGCGGATGCTGCGCGACATCGGCATCGACTTCAGCGACGTCCTCGTGCTGAACACCCACGGCACCGACGCGCTGTTCACGACGCGCCAGCGGGTGATTCACCGGCTCGAGCGCCGCTAGGCGAGCCGCCCTAGACCGCGATCGGCGCCTTGATGGCGGGGTGCGGCTCGTAGTCCTCGAGCGTGAAGTCCTCGTAGCGAAACGCGAAGAGGTCTTTCACCTCGGGGTTGAGCCGCATGCGCGGGAAGGCGCGCGGTGCGCGCGCGAGCTGGGTGCGCGCCTGCTCGAAGTGGTTGCGGTACAGATGCGCATCACCGAGGGTGTGGACGAAGGTGCCGGGCGCGAGGCCCGTCACCTGCGCGACCATCAGCGTGAGCAGGGAATAGGACGCGATGTTGAACGGCACGCCGAGGAACAGGTCGGCGCTCCTCTGGTAGAGCTGGCAGGAGAGCGCGCCGTTGGCGACGTAGAACTGGAACAGCGCGTGGCAGGGCGGCAGCGCCATGCGATCCACGTCGGCGGGATTCCAGGCGCTGACGATATGGCGGCGCGAATCCGGGCTGCGGCGGATCGATTCCACGACCTGCGCGATCTGGTCGATCTCGCGCCCGTCGGGCGTACGCCAGTGCCGCCACTGGTAGCCGTAGACCGGCCCCAGCTCGCCGGCGGCATCGGCCCATTCGTCCCAGATCGACACGCCGCGCTCCTGCAGCCAGCGCACGTTGGTGTCCCCGCGCAGGAACCAGAGCAGCTCGAGAACGATCGACTTGAGGTGCAGCTTCTTGGTGGTCAGCAGGGGGAACGATTCGGCGAGCGGAAAGCGCATCTGCCAGCCGAAGACCGAGTGCGTGCCGGTGCCGGTGCGGTCACTCTTCTGCGCGCCGTGCTCGAGCACCTGATCGAGCAGGTCGAGGTATTGCTGTTCGCCCGGATTCAGGATCATCGACGCTCCTACTCAACACGGTCAGCACGCGACGGCGCCTGCCGGCGTGCCTGCAATGGTAAAACAGATCCGGCGGGGTCGCGGCGGCGCGCCGCTCAGGGCGCGGGCTTCGGCCGCAGCGCGGATTTCGGCCGGAAGCTTTTCACCACGGCGTCGTGCGTCTCGATGTACGGCCCGCCGATCAGGTCGATGCAGTAGGGCACCGCGGCGAAGATGCCGTGCACCACGGGCTTGCCCGCGGCGTCCTTCAGCCCTTCCAGCGTCTCGCGGATCGATTTCGGCTGCCCCGGCAGGTTGATGATCAGCGCCTTGCCGCGGATCACGGCCACCTGGCGCGACAGGATCGCCGTCGGCACGAACCGCAGGCTGATCTGGCGCATCTGCTCGCCGAAGCCCGGCATCGGCTTGTCGGCCACCGCGAGCGTGGCCTCGGGCGTGACGTCGCGCGGCGCCGGGCCGGTGCCGCCGGTGGTCAGCACGAGATGGCAGCCGCATTCATCGACCAGCGCCTTGAGCGTCGCCTCGATCACCGGCTGCTCGTCGGCGATGAGCCGCGTCTCGTCGCGCCAGGCCGGCGCGGCGATCGCGCCGGCGAGCCAGGTCTTCAGCGCGGGGATGCCTTCGTCCTTGTATTCGCCCTTCGAGGCGCGGTCGCTCACCGAAACCAGACCGACCACCAGGGGTGTCGCGTGCGTCGTCATCACAGCACCTCGAAGAACTCGAGCTCGACCGCGTCGGCGCGCCGCGCGCCGGTGCCCACGCAGATCGTCCGGTTGAGCCAGGCGTAGCGCGCGTCGCCGGTCTCGAACCAGGGCTGGGTGCGCATGTAGTAACGGTCTGCGTCGACGTCCTCGCCGCGCGCGAGCTGCGCCAGCACCTCGGGCGGGCCGTGACGCAGGCCGCGATTGCTCACGTAGATCAGCGCGCCGTCGTCGCTCAGCACCGTGTAGCGCGCATCCAGGTCGGCAACCCCGTCGGCGCGCACGATCTGCCAGTCGGCGCCGCCGGGCAGCACGGTCCCCTTGAGGCGTGTCCCCGCGATGCTTCCGCCGGTGATCGGTATGATGCGCCGTCGCCCGAGCGGCGCGTCGCCGAGCTCCTGCGGCGGCGCAAGGGTGATGGTGGCGCGAAACAGCGGCTCGAGACGCAACATGCAGGCTCCTTACAGATTGCTCAAATGACCGCCGCGCTGAGCGCGGAACGCGAGCGGCGCGTGGTCTGGGTGCTGGCCGGCATCCAGTTCATGCACATCCTCGATTTCGTGCTGATGATGCCGCTCGGGCCCCAGCTCATGCGCCTGTTCACGCTGACGCCGCGCGATTTCGGAATTCTGGTTTCAGTGTATATGTTCGCCGCCGCAGTGTCAGGCGTCGCGGCGAGCGCGTTCGCGGACCGCTTCGATCGCCGCACGCTGCTCCTCGGCCTGTTGCTGGGATTTGTCGTGGCGCTCGCCGCGACCGCGGCCGCGCCGAGCTTCGCCACATTGATTCTTGCGCATGCCGGCGCGGGCGCGTTCGGCGGCGTCATGGGCATGCAGGTGCACGCCTATCTCGGCGACACGATTCCCGACGGGCGCCGCGGGTGGGCAACGGGCATCGTCATGTCGGCCTTCGCGGTGGCGTCGGTGGTCGGCGTGCCCACGGGCCTGCTGCTGGCCGCCGCCGTGAGCTGGCGCCTGCCCTTCGCGCTGCTCGCGCTCGTGGCGCTGGGGCTGTTCGTGCTCGCGGCGCAGGTGCTGCCCTCGATCCAGGCGCATCTCGAGGCGGGACGTGCGGAGCGCATTTTCGCGACCTACGGGCGCGTGCTCGCGCAGGCCAACCACCGGCGCGCCTTTTTGCTGGTGGCGCTGACCACCTTCGCGAGCTTTTCCATCGTGCCCTACATCGCGCCGTACATGGTGCGCAACGTCGGCATCGCCGAATCGCAGATTCCGCTCATGTACCTGGTCGGCGGCACGACGACGTTCTTCACCTCCCGCTGGATCGGCCGTCAGGTCGACCTGCGCGGCAAATTGCGCGTCTACCGCTGGGTGGCGCTCGCTTCGCTGCTGCCGATCGTCGCCATGACGCAGCTGCCGCCGGTGCCGCTGTGGGTCGCGATCGGCGTCGGCGTCCTGTTCATGAGCCTGATTTCCGGGCGGCTGGTGCCGACCATGGCGATCATGAATGCGGCTGCGGCGCCGGGCCTGCGCGGCAGCTTCCTGAGCCTGTCGGGCGCGGTACAGCAGACCTCGGCGGGCTGCGCGGCGCTCGCCGCGGGGGTGATCATCGGGCATGGGCCGGGCGGCGAGCTGACGCACTACGGCTGGATTGGCGCCCTCGGTGTCCTGTTCACCCTGGCGGCGGTCGCCTGGGCGAGGCGCATTCATGCGGTGAGCTGATCAGCTCGCGAGCGCTTCGCGCAGCAGGCGAAAAACCTCGCGATAGGCGCGCGGCGGCTTGGCGCCCGCCTGTTCCCGGCGCGCGTTGCGGATCGCCGTGCGCAGCGCCTGCAGGTCGGCATTCGGATGTTCCTGCGCGAACGCGGTCAGCGCCTCGTCGTCGTCGAGCAGGCGGGTACGCCAGTCCTCGAGGCGACGCTGCTGGGCCGCCGCCTGCGCCGACTGCCCGCGCAGTGCCGCCAGCTGTTCCCGGATCGGTTCGGGATCGACGTCGCGCATCAGCTTGCCGATGAGCTGCAGCTGACGCCGCCGCGCACCGTGCTGCCGCATGCCGCGTGCCGCGGCGATCGCGGCGGCGAGCGACTCGGGAAGCGTGATCGCCGCCAACCGCGCGTCGGGCAACTCGACCAGCTCAACGCCCAGCTGCTGCAGCTCGAGCATTGCGCGTTTCTGCCGCGTCTTGCTGACAAATTCATCCTGCATCGCGCTGTTATCATAGCGCGCCATGTCGAATTCACCTCAGTTCACCTACACCCAAGAACAGCTGCGCGAGCAGGCCACGGACGTTCTCGCGCGCGCCAAACGCCTCGGCGCGTCAGCCTGCGAATGCGATATTTCCGAGGCGCACGGCCTGTCGGTCACCGTACGCATGGGCGAAGTCGACACGATCGAGCACACGCGCGACAAGGGGCTCGGGGTGAGCGTCTATTTCGGCGAGCGGCCCCACGTGCGGCGCGGGCACGCGAGCACTTCGGATTTCTCGCCCGCGGCGATCGCACGGTCCGTCGAAGCCGCGGTCGCGATCGCGCAGCGTACCGCCGAGGACGATTGCGCGGGTTTGCCCGAGCCGGAGCTGCTGGCGCGCGAGATCCCGGATCTCGATCTCTATCACCCCTGGCGGCTCGAGGCGGCGCAGGCAATCGAGCTTGCGCGACGCTGCGAGCAGGCGGCTTTCGCGCTGTCGCGCAAGCTGAAAAAGTCCGAAGGCGCGACGGTCTCGACGCATTCCGCGCAGTTCCTGTTCGCCAACAGCCTGGGCTTCGCCGCGGGCTTTCCCAGCTCGCGTCACGCGCTGTGGTGCTCGGTGATCGCCGAGCATCGCGGGCTCATGCAGCGTGACGACTGGATGAGCACCCACCGTCTGCCCGAGCGCCTGGCCGACGCCGAGGCGCTGGGGCGCTATGCCGGCGAGCGCGCGCTCGCCCGGCTCGGCGCCCGCAAGATCGCGACCTGCCAGGCGCCGGTGCTGTTCGAGGCGCCGGTCGCGACGCAGCTGCTGGGCAGCTTCGTCTCGGCGGCGAGCGGCGGCAGCCTGTACCGCAAGGCCTCCTTCCTGCTCGACAGCCTGGGACAGAGAATCTTCGCGCCCGGCGTGAGCATCGAGGAGCGCCCTCTCGAGCCGCAGGCCCTGGCCAGCACGCCGTTCGACGACGAAGGCGTCGCGACGCGCACCCGCGAGGTGGTGCGCGACGGCATCCTGCAGGGCTATTTCCTGGGGTGCTACTCGGCGCGCAAGCTCGGCCTGCAAAGCACGGGGAGCGCGGGCGGCAACCACAACCTCGAGCTCCGCATGGGCGATGCGGCGCGCGCGCCCGATTTCGTCGGCATGCTGGCGGCGCTCGACCGCGGGCTGCTGGTCACCGAGCTGCTCGGTCACGGCGTCAACCTGGTGACCGGGGACTACTCGCGCGGGGCGGCGGGCTACTGGGTGGAGGGCGGCAAGATCCGCTTTCCGGTCGAGGAGATCACCATTGCGGGCAATCTGCGCGACATGTTCCGCGGCATCGTTGCGGTGGGGCGTGACACGGTGGTGCGCGGCACGCGCTGCGCGGGGTCGATCCTCATCGACAAGATGACGATCGCCGGCGCCTAGGTAAAGTCCAGCCGGTTGTCGAGCAGCACGCCGAAGATGCGCACCGGCGGCCGGCGCGGCATTTCGATCGCCGGCAGCGGCGTCGCATTGAGCGGCAGGTTCGACACCGACAGCGCGGCCATCACCGCGTCCGAGAGCACGAACTCGCCGGCGCGTGAGCGCCGGGCAAGCCGCTCGGCGATGGTCACGGTGTCGCCGAAGGCGCCCAGCAGGCGCGGGCTGCCCGCGGTGCCGCTTTCGCCGAACACGGCTTCTCCCAGATGCAGGCCCATCGCGGTCGCGGTCTGTACGCCGTAGTCGGTCTTCCATCGTTCGGCGAGGCCGGTGAGCTCGACCTGCAGCGACAGCGCCGTCTGCGCGGCCTTTTGCGCGGTCTGCATCGGCGGCGCGCCGCGGAAGGCGATCATCGCCGTGTCATTCTGGACGCCCAGCGTCTCGCCGCTCGCCTGCGACGCCGTCTCGGCGATGAGCGTCAGAAACTCGTTGACCAGGTTCATGACGATCTCGGGATCGAGCATGTCGGCGATCTGCTCGAAGTTGCGCAGCTGCGCGAACAGAATGACAGCGAGTTGACGCTCGGCCCGTACGCCTTGCTCCATCACGGCCTCCGCCATCGGGTGTGCTCCCATCGCATGAACGCTCTCGTTGACAGGATACCGCATGCTAGGCGGCGTCAAAGAAGGTCAAGGAGGAAATACGCCCGGATCATTGGACGCCGGGACAAGCGGTGCGAGGGGGGCGACGGCCGGTGCGCGGGGGCGTGACTTATTGCTCAAATGCGAGCAATGCGGCGGCGGCGCCGGTCCCCGGCGCGCAACGGCCGCGCGGCCCTCAACCGAACAGGGTCACCATCGCGACCAGGAAGACGACGAGCGCGCCGGCGGCGATGAACGCCACGGTCGAGGTGTTGATCGTCGGCAGGTCGGGATCGCGCGGCACGGGTTCCGGATGGTGCGCTTCGCCCGCCGCGTGGGCCGGGTGCGTCTCGCCGCCACCGCCGCCGTGCCCTTCCTGCGCGCCCCCGTGCAGGTCGGCGACGTGTGCATTGAAGGCGGCGAAAAACTCGTTCGCGATCTTCTTCGCCGCGGCGTCGACCAGGCGCGAACCGATCTGTGCAAGCTTGCCGCCGACGCTGGCTTTGACGTCGTAGCGCAGCACGGTCTCGTCCCCGTCGGGCTCGAGGCGCACTTTCGCGCCGCCCTTGCCGAAGCCGGCCACGCCGCCCTGGCCCTCGAAGGCGATCGAGTAGGCATTCGGCGGGTCGAGGTCGGAGAGCGTGAGCTTGCCCTTGAATTTGGCGCTCACCGGGCCGACGCGCGCCGTCATCAGCACCTGGTAGTCGGCCTCCGAAAGTTTCTCGATCGACTCGCAGCCCGGTACGCAGGCCTTCAGCACCTCGGGGTCGTTCAGCGCTTCCCAGGTCTGCTGCTGGGTGGCGGGAATGCGCTGCTCACCGTTCATTTCCATGCGCGTTGCTCCTGCTTTCTGAGCATTGGGCCCGACAGGCTGTGGGCCAGTTCGATCAAGCTCTTCAGATTATGCACCGGGAGAAACAGGTCGACATGCGGCAGGATGGCGCGCACGCCGGCAGGGCGGGCTTCGAACTTCTCGTAGCGCAGCAGCGGATTGAGCCACACCACATAGCGGCAGGACTTCGCCAGTCGCTCCATTTCCTCGCTCAGGCCCTCGCCGGCTTCGCGGTCGAGTCCGTCGGACACCAGCATCACGCAGGCGTTCTGCCCCAGCACGCGGCGCGCCCAGCGCCAGTTGAATTCGCGCAGGCAGGCGCCGATGCGCGTGCCGCCCGACCAGTCCTTGATCGCCTCGGCCACGCGCGCCATGGCGACGTCGACGTCGCGATGGCGCAGCTGGCGCGTGATGTTGGTGAGCCGCGTGCCGAAGACGAACACGCTGACGCGGTCCCGGTCGTTGGTGATGGCGTGCAGGAAATGCAGGAACATCCGCGCGTAGGGATTCATCGAGCCGGAGATGTCGCACAGCACGACGAGCGGCGGATGGAGCGTGCGCGGTGCGGCGCGCACCAGCGGAATCAGGTCGCCGCCCTCGCGCAGCGTCGCACGCAGGGTCGCGCGCAGGTCCGCCCGCCGGCCGCGCGGATGCGCCGCGTAGCGCCGGGTGCGGATCACCGGCAGCGGCAGGCGCAGCTCGGCGATGGCCTTCTTGGCCTCGGCGAGCTCGGCCGCCGACATGGTGTCGAAATCCATGCGCTGCAGCACCTCGCGCGTGGAAAACGTCAGGCGCGCATCGAGCTCGACCTTCTCTTCCTCGCGCTCGCGCGCTTCCTGCTGCTTCTGATTGAAAAGCGCGTCGGTCAGGCGCTGGCTCTGCTGGTCTTCGGGCTTGGCGCTGCGCCCGTAGACCTTCGGCAGCAGCAGCTGCATCATCTTCTCGACCAGCTTGGGGTCGCGCCAGAACAGCCGGAAGGCCTGGTCGAATATCGGGCGCTGCTCCTCGCGCGACAGCAGGACCGCGGACATCGTCCAGTACCAGTCCTCGCGCCGCTCGCTGCCTGCGATCCCGAGCGCACGCACGCAGTCGATCACCCGGTCGGGGCCCACGCGCATGCCGGCGGCGCGCAGCAGCCGCGCGAAGTGCATGACGTTTTCGGCGAGCCGGCCGCCCGGGCCGGCCGGGTCGAGTGCGGGGAACATCAGTCGGGGCGCGCCTCGCTCTGCGCCAGCGGACATTCGCGCGCGAGTTTCTCCACCGCGCGCGAGGCGATGACGCGATGCTCGTTGACGTAGGCCTCGTGGTTCTTTTCGACGTCCTCCAGGCGGTAGACGTAGTTCACCATCATCCCGGCGCTGCGCCCCAGGCCGGCCTTCGAGCGGTCGGCGAGGGCGTTGACGCGCTCGAGCATGGCGCCGTTGCCGAGGTGAAAGCGCGCGACCGGATCGAGCGGCTCGTCGCCGCGACGCGCGTGCAGCAGGTAGTGGGCGCAGAGCGGCGCCAGCGGCTTCGCCAGCACGTCCGGATCGCCCGCCTGCGGCCAGCCGGGCGTGTCGAGCTCGGGCAACGTTAGCTCGCCGCGCTTGCGCAGGCCCGTCAGCCAGGCCGCGAAGCCCGGCACGGGCGAAAGCGTGGCGAAGGTCTTCAGCTTGGGCAGCTGCGCGTGCAGGTCCTCGGCGACCTGCTTGATGAGGAAGTAGCCGAACGAGATGCCGCGCAGCCCGTCCTGGCAGTTGGTGATCGAATAGAAGATCGCGTGCGTCGCGAGCTCGGGATCCTCGATGGGTGCGGCAAGCTCCAGCAGCGGTTCGATTCGCGCGGGCAGCGCACGCGTCAGCGCGACTTCGATGAAGATCAGCGGCTCTTCGGGCAGCGCCGGATGGAAGAAGGCGAAGCAGCGCCGGTCCGACTGCAGGCGGCGCCGCAGGTCGTCCCAGCCGCGGATCGCGTGCACCGCCTCGTACTCGATCAGCTTCTCGAGCACGTTCGCCGGGGTGCGCCAGTCGATGCGCTCGAGCCGCAGGAAGCCGCGGTTGAACCAGCTGCGGAACAGGTGCAGCAGGTCATCGTCCACCGCGCGCCACGCCGGGTGCGCGCCGAGCTGCTCGAGCAGCCGGGTGCGCATCGCGACGAGCGCCGCGGTGCCGCCCGGCGCCATGTTGAGGCGCCGAAGCAGTTCCTGGCGGATCGGCTCGACGACACGCTGCAGCCGCGCCAGCGTGCGCGGTCCCGGCTCGGCCTGGTAGGCCTGCGCCGCGCGCGCCACCGCCGCCGGGGCGGGCGAGAACTCGCTCGTCAGCGCGTCAAAGAAGGGCTCGTGCTGCGCCTCGTCCAGGGCCTCGATCGCGCGTATGGCTTCGCGCGCCAGCGTGGCGCCCGCGGCTTCGCCGCGTTCCGAGAGCAGCGCCCTGCACAAGGCGAGCGCCGCGCTTGCGCTGCCGCGCGGGTCCCGTCCGAACAGCCGCCGCAGGAAGGCGGGCGTTTCCACGGTCGCGTCAGGCCGCCGCTGCGGCGCTCTTCGCCTCGTTGACGAGGCGCGCAGCCTCTTCGCCCGCGACCTTCTCGATGTCGTCCTGGTACTTGAGCAGGACGCCGAGCGTGTTGTTCACCGTCTCCGGGTCGAGCGCGATCCGGTCCAGCGCGACCAGGCAGTTCGCCCAGTCGATGGTCTCGGCCACGCCCGGCAGCTTGAACAGATCGATCGCGCGCAGGCGCTGCACGAAGGCGACCACTTCCTTCGACAGGCCGTCGGCTGCCTGCGGCGCCTTGCGCCTGAGGATCTCCAGCTCGCGCGCGGCGTCCGGATAGTCCACCCAGTGATAGAAGCAGCGCCGTTTCACCGCGTCGTGGATTTCGCGCGTGCGGTTCGAGGTGATGACCACGATCGGCGGTTCCTCGGCGTGGATGGTGCCGAGCTCCGGGATCGTGATCTGCCAGTCGGACAGCACCTCGAGCAGATAGGCCTCGAACGGCTCGTCCGTGCGGTCGAGCTCGTCGATCAGCAGCACCGGCGGCCCGTTGCTGCCCTCCAGCGCGCGCAGCAGCGGGCGTCGAACCAGGAAGCGCTCGGAGAAGATGTCCTGCGCGAGGCCTTCGCGCGACTTCACGCCCTCGGCCTCGGCCATGCGGATCTCGATCATCTGGCGCGAGTAGTTCCACTCGTAGGCGGCCTGCGCGATGTCCAGACCTTCGTAGCACTGCAGCCGCAGCAGGTCGCGGTCGAGCACCTTGGCGACGACCTTCGCGATCTCGGTCTTGCCGACACCGGCTTCGCCTTCGAGAAACAACGGGCGCTTCATGGCCAGCGAGAGATACAGGGCGGTCGCGAGGCTGCGCTCGGCGATGTAGTCGGCCTCCGCGAGCAGGGCGTGGGTTGCGTCGATGGAGGTGGGTGGGGATTTGGACATGAGGCGGGTCTGAGGTCCTGTTGGACTGGGGTGTTGCGGGGAAGCCCTGATTTTCGCAGAAAACGCCGGCGCGTTTGACAGCACCGGGGCGGGCGACTAGTCTGATCGCGTCCCTAGGCCGCGCGTGGGAGAGACCGGCCGAGCCGGCGCCGAAGGAGTACGCGCCCCGCAAACTCTCAGGCAAAAGGACCCGCGCGGCAGGACACTCTGGAGAGTAGGCGCGCGCCTCGCAGGCGGTGCGCGGCCTCGCCGAAGGTACAAGCGTGCATGCGGGCCAAGCCGCGTCACGCCAATTTCTCAGGCAAACGGACAGAGGGGGCACGAGGGACCGGCGCGTCCCGCGTGCGCTCGCTGCGCGCGCCCGCGCCGGTCGAAGGCAGGATGGACAGGTAGCGAGGAAGCGAGGCACCGGGTCATGGAAATTCCGCAGCCGCTGAAATACACCGCGTCGCACGAATGGATCGCTGTGGCGCCCGACGGGACCCTCACGATCGGCGTCACCGCGGTGGCGACCGATCAGCTCGGCGAGATGGTCTATGTCGAGTTGCCGGAGGTCGGCAGGGTGCTCGCCGCCGGCGAGGCCTGCGCGGTGGTCGAATCGACCAAGGCGGCCTCGGACGTGTACGCGCCCGTGGCGGGTGAGGTGATCGAGGTGAACAGCGCCTTGTCTGATGCGCCCGGCACGGTGAACGAAGGGCCCTACGACAAGGGCTGGCTGTTCCGGCTCAAGCCGGCGGATGCCGGCGCGCTGGATGCGCTGCTCGACGCCCAGGCCTACCGGGCCTCGGCCGGCCTGTGACGCGGGAGTTGTCGCGTGCATACCCCGTTTGACCAGCTCGCCGACACCGACGCCTACCTGAGCCGCCACCTGGGCAGTGGCGCCGAGGACGTGCAGGCCATGCTCCGTGCCGTGGGCACGGACTCGATGGCGGCCTTCCTGCACGAGGCGGTGCCGGCCGATATCGTCGCACCGGACGCGGCGCAGGCGCTCGGCGACGCGCGCAGCGAGTCCGCGGCGCTCGCCGAACTCGCCGCCCTGGCCGAGCGCAACCCGCCGTGGCGCAGCTTCATCGGCATGGGCTACTGCGGCACGCTCACGCCGGCGGTCATCCAGCGCAACGTGCTCGAGAATCCGGGCTGGTACACCGCCTACACGCCCTACCAGGCGGAGATTTCGCAGGGTCGGCTCGAAGGCCTGCTTGCCTTCCAGCAGATGGTGATCGACCTGACCGGCCTGCCGGTGGCCAACGCCTCGCTGCTCGACGAAGCCACCGCGGCGGCCGAGGCGATGCGGCTGGTGCGGCGCTCGACGAAGAGCGGCGCGAACGCCTACTTCGTCGACGCCGCCACCCATCCGCAGGTGATCGACGTGGTGCGCACCCACGCCCGGTGGATCGGCGTGGAGCTGATCGTCGGCGAGGCGGAGTCGGCGTTGTCCGGGTCGGGCGCGGCGCGCGTGTTCGGCGCGCATCTGCAGTATCCCGACAGCGTCGGCCGGATCCGCGATTTCGCCCTGCTCATCGAGGCACTGCACGCGGCCGGCGCGCTCGCGGTGCTCGGCACTGATCCGCTCGCGCTGATGCTGCTGCGCTCGCCCGGCGCGCTCGGCGCCGATGTCGCAATCGGCTCGGCGCAGCGCTTCGGCGTGCCGATGGGCTTCGGCGGCCCGCATGCCGGCTACATCGCGACGCGCGACGCATTCAAGCGCGCCATGCCGGGACGCATCATCGGCGTGTCGACCGACGCTGCGGGGCGCACCGCCTACCGCATGGCGCTGCAGACGCGCGAGCAGCACATCCGGCGCGAAAAGGCGACCAGCAACATCTGCACCGCGCAGGCGCTGCTCGCGAACATGGCTGCGTTCTACGCGATCTACCACGGTCCCCGCGGCCTCGGGCGCATTGCGCGGCGCGCGAACTTCATGGCGCGCCTGCTCGCGGCCTGCGTACAGAACGCCGCGCCCGCGGTGCATGCCGCGTTCTTCGATACCGTGCTCGTCAGGCCGTCACGCGCGATTGCCGAGGTGCGCCGCGCGGCCGAGGCGCATCGCGTCAATCTGCGCTATCTGGAGGACGGTCAGGTCGCGCTGAGCTTCGACGAAACGACCACGCTCGAGGACGTGGGCGACTGCATCGAGGTGTTGGGCGGTGCGCGTGCCGACCTGCAGGCTTTCGCCGCGACGCTCGGTGCGGCGCCGGATTCGATCCCGAGTGCGCTGCGCCGGGCCGACCCGGTGCTGACGCATCCGGTGTTCAACCGCTTCCACACCGAGACCGAGATGATGCGCTACCTCAAGCGCCTCGAGAACCGCGACCTGTCGCTCACGCACAGCATGATTCCGCTCGGCTCCTGCACCATGAAGCTCAACGCGGCGGCGGCGCTGGCGCCGATATCCTGGCCGCGCCTCGCGACGCTGCATCCGTTCGCGCCGCCCGGACAGGCGCAAGGCCTGCTCGAGATGATCGCGCAGCTCGAGCACATGCTGCTCGCGATCACCGGCTTTGCGCGCGTGTCGTTCCAGCCGAATTCCGGCGCGCAGGGCGAGTACTCCGGGCTGCTGACGATCCGCAATTACCACTCGGCGCGCGGGCAGGCGCAGCGCGACGTCTGCCTCATCCCGGCCTCCGCGCACGGCACCAACCCGGCGTCCGCTGCGGCGATCGGCCTGCGCGTGGTGGTCGTGGCCTGCGACGCGCACGGCAACGTCGAGGTCGACGATCTGCGCGCGAAATGCGCCGAGCACGGTGCGCGGCTGGCGGCGCTGATGATTACCTATCCCTCGACGCACGGCGTGTTCGAGACCGGCATCAAGGAACTCTGCGCAATCGTGCATGACGCGGGCGGGCAGGTTTACATGGACGGCGCGAACCTCAATGCGCTTGCGGGCATCGCGCGGCCGGCGGACCTCGGCGCCGATGTCTGTCACATCAACCTGCACAAGACCTTCGCCATCCCGCACGGCGGTGGCGGGCCGGGGATGGGCCCGATCGCGGTCGCCGCGCACCTCGCGCCGCATCTGCCGGGACACGGTGCGCTGCACGACGGCGCAGCGCCGCTCGAGAACGGGGCGGTCGCCTCGGCGCCCTACGGCAGCGCCCTGATCCTCGCCATCTCCTGGATGTACATCCGCATGCTCGGCGCGGCCGGACTGCGCCATGCAACCGAGCTTGCGATCCTCAACGCGAACTACGTCGCGACGCGCCTGGCGCCGTATTTCGGCGTGCTCTACACCGGCGCCAACGGCCGCGTGGCACACGAATGCATCCTCGACCTGCGCGCGCTGAAGAACGAGATCGGCATCACCGCCGAGGACGTCGCCAAGCGCCTCATGGACTACGGCTTTCACGCCCCGACGCTGTCGTTTCCGGTGGTCGACACGCTGATGGTGGAGCCCACCGAGAGCGAATCGAAAGCCGAGCTCGACCGCTTCTGCGAGGCGATGATCTCGATCCACGCCGAGATCGAGAAGGTGCGCAGCGGCGCCTGGGATCGCAGCGACAACCCGCTGAAGAACGCGCCGCATACGGCCGAGGAGATTGCCGGCGAGTGGCAGCATGGCTACTCGCGCGAGACCGCGGTCTATCCGCTGCCCTGGCTGCGCGCGGCAAAGTACTGGCCGCCGGTGAAGCGCGTCGACAACGTCGGCGGCGACCGCCACCTGGTGTGCACCTGCCCGCCGATGGAAGCCTGGGCGTGAGCGCGCCCGCGCGCACGCCGCTGCACGCGCTGCACCGCGCGCTCGGTGCGCGCTTCACGCCGTTCGCCGGCTACGAGATGCCGCTGCAGTACGCGCAAGGTCTCAAGGCCGAGCACCTGTGGACGCGCGAACACGCAGGCCTGTTCGACGTCTCGCACATGGGCCAGCTGCGCGTGGGCGGGACGTCGCTCGAGGCGGCGCTGGAGACGGCGCTCCCGCTCGACTTCGCCGACTGGCCGGCCGGACAGCAGCGCTACTCGCTGCTGCTGAACGATGCCGGCGGCATCGAGGACGACCTGATGGTGACGCGCCTTGAGGGGGAGGTCGCGATCGTGGTCAACGCGGCCTGCCGGGAGAACGACCTGGCGCAGCTGCGCGCGCGCTGCGCGGGGCTCGATTTCGCCTGGCGCGACGCCGCGCTCATCGCGCTGCAGGGACCGGCGGCCGAGCGCGTGCTTGCTTCGCTCGCGCCGGCCGCCGCGGCGCTCACGTTCATGCAGGCGGGCTGGATGGAGATGGCAGGCGCGCGCTGTCTCGTGACACGTTCGGGTTACACGGGCGAGGACGGCTACGAGATTTCGGTGCCGGCCGCGGCAGCCGAAGGCCTGGCGCGGGCGCTGCTCGAGGACGCGGCGGTGAAGCCGGTGGGGCTGGCCGCGCGCGACACGCTGCGGCTGGAGGCCGGCCTGCACCTGTATGGACAGGACATGGACGCCGGGACCTCGGTGTGCACCGCCGGGCTCGGCTGGGCGATCGCGCGCGCGCGCCGCAGCGGTGGCGCGAAACAGGGCGGTTTCCCCGGCGCGCAGGTCACGCTGCGCGAGATGCGCGAGGGCTGCGCGCGCAAGCTCGTCGGCCTGTGCGGCGTCGAGCCGGTGCCGGTGCGCAGCGGCGCGGCGATCGTCGATGCCGACGGCGTCGAGCGCGGCAGCGTGACCAGCGGCACGGTCTCGCCTTCGCTCGGCAGGCCGGTGATGCTCGCGCGCCTCGATACCGCGCTCGCGGCCGACAGGGCGCTCTTCGCCGTGGTGCGCGGCAAGCGCCACCCGGTGGCGCGCGCGCCGCTGCCGTTCGTGCCCAAGCGCTACAGACGTTAGGGCAGGCTGCGCGCCGTGCGAAAGCCGATGAACGGATCGCAGCGCTCGGGTGTATAGAAGTTGCGGAAGGTCGGCCGCGCGAGGCGCGCGTCGCTGACCCAGCTGCCGCCGCGCACCTCGACGTGCTTGCCGTCGAACCACGGCGCCGAGTAATCGGCGTAGGGGTCCGGGGAAAATCCGGCGTACGGTGCGAAGGCGTCGGCCGTCCACTCCCAGCAGCGCCCGGCAACGAAGGCCGCGCTGCCGCTCGCCTGCAGCCATTCGGCAGCGCTCGGCAGGCGGCGGCCCGCGGCGGCGGCATACGCTTCGGCCTGCGGCCGGCTGAGGTGGATCACCGGCTGGTCGGGCGGCAGCGGGAGCCACTGCGCGA